>Ga0272448_1000372_pt1 | contig 69672 bp, 72 predicted proteins | sample YNPCB0191_FD_202220 | JGI IMG/M metagenome (GOLD analysis project Ga0272448, IMG submission 202220) | Hot spring sediment microbial communities from Yellowstone National Park, WY, United States - YNP-CB-019-1 | ecosystem: Environmental > Aquatic > Thermal springs > Hot (42-90C) > Sediment...
GGATTACTAATTCTAACTTTTTAAAAAAATCTAGAGTATTTCTGGCATTTGCCCTCTTGTAAGGCAGGGAGGGGGTAAATTTGCCATGAATATCAATAGCAGAATAAAGATAATATCTAACACCATCAGTAAACTTAACCAAGGTATCCATTATTTCCGGTAATAACTAATAATCTTTAATCTCTCCTTGGCAATATCTGAAGAATCAAATCTTCTTAGGTGTTGTATCATTTCTCTCACCTCCTTCCAGTGAGGTATATTAACAAACAAAGAATGGCCTGTAGTAGGTGTACCTACAGCTTTTTTCATGAAGTGTCAATGTCGAATATGTATCTGATCTTTTTCACTTAATATTTCTATGTTATAATAACCGATATGAGTCCAGAATATGCCTTTTCTTGTCCTCCTGGATTAAGAAGTGTTTTAGAAAAGGACCTTACTAAAAAATGGCAAGGTGGGGTAACTACGCTAGGTGGAGACGAAAGTCTTCTTGTTTGTAGTGTCAGAGTTAATCCTACAGAAGTTGTTAAGTTACCGTTCCCTTCGTTTTTAGTCATCTCTCAGGAAAAATTTTCCCCAGGTGCTTCCCTCTCGGAAATTATAAATCACCTAGTTAATCCAAAAGTTTTGAGAGCGTTTCATAAAAGTATAACTGGCATTACCTCTCATCAGCGCTCATTTCGCTTTATGGTCTCGAAAGAAGGAGATTTAGTCGCCATCAATCCTCAACTTAGAAGAAAAGTAGAAAATCAAATCCAAAGTAGTTTTCACCTCCAACTTAACCCTCATAAGGCAGATAATGAATTTTGGGTAGTCATTAGAAGAGAAGGTTTGAGCTTTTTTGGTTTAAGATTAAAGGCAGGAGAAAAAAGAGAAAAAGGCGAACTTTCAGCAGCGGTTACTTACCTTCTCAATGCTTTCTCTCAACCAAAGCCCGAAGACGTTTTTTTAGACCCCTTTGCCGGAACCGGCGCAATCGCAGTAAGTAGGGCCAAATACTTCCCCGCCAAAAGAATAATTACCTCTGATAACAATCCTCAATTATTAAAACCCTTAAAACAGAGACTGATGCGTTACCCAAATACTCAAGTGTTCCGCGCCGATGCCTTAAATATGAAAGAAATTCCCAATTTTTCTGTTGATGTGATCGTTTCTGACCCACCATGGGGAGAATACCAACCACTTCCATTTTCCCCTTTTGATTTTTACCGAGAAATGCTTGAGGAATTTAAAAGAGTATTGAAGCCAGATGGAAGAATGGTAGTTCTAATAGGAAAGGACAAAGAAAAAAATTTTAAAGATGCAAGTACTTCTGTGAAATTACTGGTTAAGGAAAAGCTGAGCATTCTTATTGCCGGCAGGAAATCCACTGTTTTTCTGCTTAGCTTCTGATTCAACAATCAAGCAGTGGGAGATTCTTTGAGTCCTTCTTAAACTTTGTTCCTAAGTAAAGAAGAGATATAGTAGTAAGGAGACAGAAAAGTAAATCCACAACAACAGGTGCTGTGCAAGTTCTTGCCAAAAGAAAAACTAGGGTTCGCCAAGACCAATAATCTGATATCCATATTTTTCTATTTCCTCACTATTCCAAAAACCAAAATCCTTTGTCCTTGCTACATAAGTGACTTTCTTATCAATTACTCTTCCCGTATATTCTTTCTTTCTTGGATTCCATTCTCGAAGAATTAAGAGGTCTCCTTCTTTACAATCAAAATCAGCAAGCCTTACCTCAAAGTTTTTCTTACCTTCAACTATCGCCTGAAAATATTCAGACCAAACTTTCTTTTCAATTTTTCTCATATTCAAATAAAAAGACTACCTAGAAACAGATATTCCCTCATTCATATTTTTTAAAGAAAACATGCTTCATCAATTCGGTTGAAATAAAGTAAGAAACAAGAACAAAGCCGATCCAAAGCCACAGATAAAAAGGCATTGAAACAAAGTTAAAAAACTCTCTCCCAAAACTTGAAATAGTAAAAAAGAGAACACCAGCGCTTGAAAAGAGAGTAGAAAAAACCAAAAACTTACTGGGCATACTCTTGTAAAAAACTTTCTGGGTTCTAATAGCAAAGGTCACCAACATTTCAGACAAAGCGGATTCAACGAACCAAGCAGTTCTAAAAATCTCCGGACTAAATTTAAAAACAAAAACCATTGGCAAGATAAGCATTAAATCAAAAAACGAGCTTAAAAGACCAAAGAAAACCATAAAGTGACCAATTAGCTTAATATTCCATCTTCTCGGCCTTTTTGTATATTCTGGGTCTACATTGTCAGTTGCTACGGTAAAAAGCGGCAAATCGCTCATAAAATTATTGAGCAAAATTTGCTTTGGCAAAAGGGGTATAAACTTCAAAAACAAGGAGGACAAGGCAACCGTGAACATATTACCATAATTGGCGCTTATAGTATTAAGAATATATTTCATCACATTACCAAAAGTTTTTCTGCCCATCTCAATACCCTCCCCCAAAACCCTAAGATCCTTCTTCAACAAGATAATATCCGCAGCCTCCTTGGCAACAGAGGTTCCAGAATCAACAGCTATACCAATATCTGCCGCCTTAAGAGCCGGAGCATCATTAACCCCATCACCCAAAAAACCAACGATATGGTTTTCTTTATTTAAAGCCGCAACAATCTTATACTTCTGAAGCGGCGTAATCCTGGCAAAAAAATCATATTTAAGCGCATATTTTTCAATTTCCTCATCACTCAATCCTTCCAAAACATCACCGGTAACAATATTATCTATATCAACTTCAAGACCCACTTGGTTGGCGACATTTTTGGTGACTATCACGCTGTCGCCACTTAATATTTTTATTTTCACCCCAAGCTGTCGAAACATCTCAAGCGAAGCTTTAGCGTCTTCCTTAATAGGATCACTAAAAAGAAGAAATCCTAAAAATTCAAGGTCTTTTTCGTCATCCTTGCTTGAGGTCTCTTTACTAATTCTTCTTTGAGCAACAGCAATCACTCTAAAGCCATTTTCCTCACACCTCTTTACCTGGGAAAGAAGCTTTTTCTGATCTTTCTTATCTTCAAGCAATGTTAAAACAGATTCAGGAGCTCCTTTGACTATTAAGAGAGAATGTCCATCTTTATCCTCAACCAAAACACTCATCCTTCTTCGCTCAAAATCAAATTTATTTTCGTTCAAAATCTTATAATCTTTTAGATCACTCTTAATCGAAAGCACAGTTGGATCTTCCCACAAAGCCTTATCAATAGGATCTACCCCAACGAAACCCTTCTTTTGACTATCAAAATCGTTGGTGCAAAGTAGCGCCTTCAAAAAAACATTCTTGTCTTTGTCTCCATTTTCATTAATAAAGTTAGCAAGAGTAAATAATCCCTTGGTTAAAGTACCTGTTTTATCGGTACACAAAGTATCCATATTTCCGAAATTTTCAACCGACATCAATCTTTTGACTACCACTTTTTTCTTTGCCATCTTCATAGCTCCTTGGGAAAGAGTAATTGTCAAAATTGCAGGCAATAGCTCAGGCGTAATACCCACAGCAAGCGCCAAGGCAAATAGAAAAGAATCAAAGATCTCTCTACCACGCCAGGCATTAACAATAAAGACAAAAACGGCCATCACCAAAATCACACGAAAAAGAAAAAGACTAAATTTTTCTATAGCCTTTTGAAATTCTGTTTTTGGGGCAACATTTTCAAGAGAAGCAGCAATTTGTCCAAAAAAAGTATCGTTACCAATCGCAACCACAACTCCTTCACCATATCCTCCAGCCACCAAAGTCCCAGCAAAAACCATATTCTTTAATTCCTGAGGTTGACTTAATTTTGGATCCAGTTCGCAAACGGCTTTATCTACTAAAGCCGACTCCCCTGTAAGTACAGCCTCATTGATAGAAAGCTCATGAGCAAAAGTAAGCCTAATATCAGCAGGAATCAAATCGCCAATCTGAAACCTGACAATGTCTCCAACCACAAGGTCTTTACTTTCAACCTCCACCCACTTTCCTTCCCTTTTAACTCTTACCTTGTGCGAGATAAATTTCTTAAGCTTCTTAATTGTCTTTTCTGACCTGTACTCTTGAAGAAATCCAAAAACAATACTTAGCGCGACAATTGAAATTATTATCAAGCTATCAAGCTTTTCTCCTAAGAAAAAGGAGATCAAAGAAGCAAAGATCAAAACAAGAACCAGCCAATTCTCAAATTGCGAAAATAAAATTCGCAAGAAAGGAGGAATTGTTTCATTTTTACTAAACTGGTTAGGACCATAAAGCCTTGCTCTCTCCTTGACCTGAGATAACGATAAACCATCAGAAGAAGAATTCAAGTTAGATAGCAAATCATCAAGCGGCAGACTCCAACCTTGATTTCTTTCAGCTAGTAGTTTGTCCATAAATTCATTTTATAACCTAAATTCCAAAAACACTATATTTACAAAAAGGCAATCGGTAACTAAAATGCTACACGTATGGAAAACATTATAGTTGTCAAAAACTTAGTTAAGGTGTTCAAAAAAATCAAGGCGGTAGATAAACTCTCATTTGTAGTAAAAAAAGGAGAGATTTTTGCCTTTCTGGGACCAAACGGGGCTGGTAAGACAACTACCATCAAGATGCTAACCACTCTCCTTATGCCTACCTCAGGAAAAATCAAAATTAACGGCTTTGACCCCACTAAAGACAAACACAATATTAGGAAGTCGATTGGAATTGTCTTTCAGGACCCTTCTCTTGATGACGAACTGACCGCATACGAGAATATGGAATTCCACGGAATTTTATACAATGTACCAAAGGAACTAAGAAAGAAAAGAATAGAAGAACTCTTAAAATACGTAGAACTTTGGGATAGGAAAGATTCTTTGGTTAAGACATTCTCTGGCGGAATGAAAAGGCGTCTTGAGATAGCTCGCGGTCTTTTGCATCACCCTAAAATCTTTTTTCTGGATGAACCAACTTTAGGACTTGACCCTCAAACTAGAAACCACATCTGGAGCTATATCAAAGAATTAAATAAGAAAGAAAATATTACCATCTTCTTCACCACCCATTATATGGACGAGGCGGCTCAAGTTGCTGACCGCATTGGTATTATTGACAAAGGAAAAATTATTCAAGAAGGATCTCTTCAAGATATACTTAAAAAGACAAAAAAGAAAAATCTAGAAGAAGCTTTCCTAGCTCTTACTGGACATCAAATAAGAGAAGAGGAAGCAGGACCTAATCAGCTTTTTAGGCTAAGACATAATTTCAGAAGCCGTCATTAAAAGTATGAACGCTATTTATATTCTTTGGCTTAGACAGATTAAAAGATACCTACGATCAAAAACCAGAATAATAGGCTCTTTAGGTCAGCCGATTCTTTTTTTGGTGGCTCTTGGCTATGGTCTCGGACCAACTTTTGCCAAGGCGGGACAAGGTAATTATTTGGAATTTATTGCACCTGGCGTGGTCTCGATGAGTATTCTTACAACTGCAGTTTTTTCTGGAATTGAAATAGTATGGGATAGACAGTTTGGCTTTTTAAAGGAGACTTTGGTAGCCCCTATCTCAAGATGGCAGATAATGTTAGGCAGAACTTTAGGAGGCGCAACCACCGCAGTTTTTCAAGGATTAATCGTACTTTTGCTCTCTATGATTTTCGGATTCAGAATAGAAACTTTCTTACTTATTCCTCAAATGCTATTTTTTATGATTCTCATTGCTCTTCTTTTTACAGCTTTGGGTAGTGCCATAGCCTCTGTAATAGAAGATATGCAAGGATTTCAACTTATTATGAATTTTTTGGTAATGCCTTTATTTTTTCTCTCCGGAGCACTTTTTCCCCTTCCAAAGACTGGAATCTTAAGAACTATCGCGACTTTTAACCCTCTCTCCTATGGAGTTGACGGACTAAGAGGAGCAATAACTGGTGTCTTTAATTTTGGTATCGCTCCTGATTTCTTGGTTCTTTCCATTGTCACCATTTTCCTTATCAGCATTGGATCTTACCTATTTTCAAAAATACAAATATAACAATGTGAGGATACGACATCAGCAAATGCTTGAAAAAACAGTCTCTTATCATCAACTCTCCTTTTGCCTCCCAACAATCTACCTAACAACAAAGCAGGTTACCAACCTCTGTTTACTAATCTTAATACCAATTAAATTACCAACGTCCTAACTCTAAAATTTACAGACAGATAAAAATCGTTCTATTCGCTAACAATCAAGGTTCCTTTCATTCCTAACGCTCTATGATTGGCAATCGAGCAGTAATACTCAAACTCTCCGGTCTTCTCAGCAACAAACTCAAACTCGGTAGTCTGGCCTGACTGAATAATACCGGAATTTACCTTCAGTTCATCAATAACAAAATCATGCATCCCTTCAACATTCTTTAAGACAATCCTGACTTTCTCACCCTTTTTAACTTTAATCTCACTTGGTTTAAAGTAATACATGCCTGCCTCAACCTCAATAGTTCTAACCTCTTGAGAACCAGAAGTTAATTCTTCTTGACTCTCCAAATTACCAACAGGCATTACTTGATTATTTTCAGAAACAGATTTCCTGCCTCTTGTCGCAAACCATAAACCAACAGCAAGTATTATCACAAAAACAACTAAAACAAAGAGAAAAGAACCAAAACCACCTTTTTCCACCCCTTCTGTTTGAACACTCTCGCTTGTTGTTTTTTCTTCCTCCATATTTATCACCACCCTTCAACGAAAAGGAGAATCAGTACTCCTATCTTATCACATCCACGGTGCGAACCTCTCTTTCCCCTATGCTAAAATACAAAAGAAATGACGAAGGAGATAAACTATCTGGGGTTTGGTCAAGGAAATAAAAAGATTATTTTCCTACATGGCTGGCAAGCAAATGGAAAATCCTTCCTGCCACTTGTTCCCTACCTTTACAAAAAATACAAAATATTCTTGCCAGACCTACCCGGATTTGGAAAAAGCAAGTCTAATCCTAAACTTAAATCTTCGTTTGACTATGCAAAAGAGATTATCAAATGGATTAAAAGTAAGAAGATAAAAAACATATACCTTACAGGGCATTCCTTTGGAGGAAAAATAGCAGCAATAATAGCTCAAAAAGAACCACAACTAGTCAAAAAGCTTATTCTCATCGCTCCTTCAGGAATAAAAAACAAAAAACTTTCAGTCTTATACAGAATTAAAGCAATAATCCCTCAAAGGATAATTTCAACTTTTTCCCCTTTTCTAAAAAGACTTTTGGCAAGCAGGGATTATAAAGAAGCAGGAAAGTTGTTGCCGCTTCTCAAAAATTTGGTAAAAGAAGATCTGCAAAAAAATTTCAGCGAGATAAAAGCACCAACCCTTATAATCTGGGGCGAAAACGACAAAGAATTAAATAAAGAAAACGGCAAAACAATTAAAAAACTGATAAAAAATAGCAAGCTTAAAATAGTGGAGGGAGATCACTTTCCTTTCTTAGAAAATCCTAAAAAAATAGCTAAGTTGATTGAAAACTTTATAGAAAATGGAAAAGATTAGAAAGCTAATTTATCTGCTTCAACTTGAAGAGTATAATACCGAAAGGTTTCTAAATTGGCTATCTAAAAACTCTATTGAGGACCTCAAAGAAAAGAAAAATCATTTAAAGATAACCTTAAGAGTCTTACTCACTTTCTTTTTAACTTCCCTACTACTCCCCTTCACAAAAGACGAAAAAGCAGTAGCCATCGCAAATATGATAAATAAAAGAATATTCCAGCTAATTGAAGGATTGATATTTCTTGCCGCCAAAATAAAAATCAGTTTATACCCTGATCTTAAAAGAATTGTAATAACAGGAAGCTACGGAAAAACAACCTTTAAAGAATTACTAAGTTTCGTGCTTCAGGAAAAATTTAATGTCATCAAAACTGAAGAAAATATAAATACAAAAATAGGAATAGCAAGTCTCATTTTAAAAGAATTAAACAAAAAACACGAGATATTTATCGTTGAAGCTGGCGCTTATCAAAAGGGAGAAATCAGAAAAATATGTGAGCTTGTAAAGCCAGATTTTGGGGTTATAACTATTTTCGGTATTATGCATCTTGAGCGATTTGGAAGTATTAAGGCAATAAAGGAAGCCAAAAGCGAGGTAATACCCTTTATCAAAGACAGAAATAAACTTTTTGTGCCCCAAGAGCTTAATAAATTCATAGATTTTGAAAAAAGCATTGTCAAAATTGGCATAATTCTAGGCTTAAAAGAAAGCGAGATAATCTCAAGAATGAAAAAGTTTAAAAATCCAAGTCACAGATTGGAGGAAAAAGCAATTAACTCTAAAATAACCATCCTTGACGATACTTATAATTCAAATCCGCTTGGTTTTGAAAGAGCGCTTGAAAAACTTAAAGATTTTAAAAACAGACAAAAAATAGTTGTAACCCCAGGAATCATAGAACTTGGTAAAAAGCAATATGAGGTCAACTACGAAATGGGCAAAAAGGCAGCAATGGTTGCCGATGCTCTAATTATTGTGGGTAAAACAAACCGACAAGCTATCTTCAAAGGCGCACAAAAAGGAAAAAAGAAGAAAACTAAGATAATCACAATAGGAAAAGATGAAAACGTAGAAGAAATAATACCCAAGATTATAAGGCCGCCTGCTGTTATCCTTCTTGAAAACGAACTACCAGACCACTACTTTTGATCAAGAATTCGGCTCTTAAAAGTCAAGCTTAAAGAATCTTGTTGTTTTTTTCTTTCCAAAGCTAAATTAACAAGCTTGTCTATTAACGAAGAAGGTTCAAGCCCGCTAGCCTTCCACAAATAAAAGGCTAAAGAGCCAGGAATTGTGTTTATCTCATTAGGATAGATTGCCCTACTTTTAGGCTGATACAGAAAATCCATCCTTGCAACTCCCCAGCAACCCAGCTCCCTAAAAACCATCTTTGCCTGCCTCTGTATTTCCTTTGTTGCCTTATCAGGAATAGGAGCAGGCACAATACGAGAAAGACCTAACATTCCTTTCGTTTTCCCGCCCTTGAGATATTTTTCTTCAAAGGACAAAAACTCCTCATCTGTTAAAACTTCCTCGCAAACTGAAGTCTCAGGATCATAACCTCCCAAAATTGAACAGTTAATATCCTTAGCACCACTTATACCCTCTTCAATCAATATCTTGTGATCAAACCTAGTTGCCTGCCTTATAGCTTCATCTAACATTTTCCTACTCTTTACTTTTCTAATTCCAACGCTTGAACCACAATTTGCGGGCTTGACAAAAACAGGATAACCGAGCTCTTTTTCTACCCTTTTAAAAAACAAGGACTTATCTTTTTTATACTCAACATCATAAAACCAAAAATATTTAACAACTTTCAAACCTAGTTTCTCAAAGATTTCCTTCATCAAAACTTTATCCATCCCTAAAGCGCTACCCAAAACCCCACTGCCGGTATAAGGAATATCAAAGAAATCAAGCATGCCTTGAATCTTTCCATCCTCACCATAAAGGCCGTGCATTGTAAGAAGAGCCACGTCTATATTTACTGTTTTCTTCAGCAAAATTCCCCCCTTTATCTCTATTCCACCTTTCACAAAATCAACACGTTTATTCTGCTCCAAAACTTTCTTGATAAAATCCTTATAACTTTCCTTCCTAAGAGGCGGGCATAAATAAGCATTGTTATTTTGATCAATATAAATAAGAAAGGGGTTGTACTTCTTTCTGTCTATCCATCCCCAAGCTTGAAAAGTGGTTACAATGGAAACCTCATGCTCAGCGGACTTTGCTCCAAAAATAACTGCCAGATTCAATTTAGACACAATTCTATTATATTACGCTAATCAGCAAGTATTACAAACTAATAAGTTACTCCAAATGTGGCTGGCCAAAGTCTTCTATCTTGACTGGGAATTCTTCCACTTTTAAAAGATTATCACCGTCAAAAGTGAGACGAATGGCAAGACCTTCTTTTGTCTTCTCGCTCCACATCTGGTCAAAGACAAAATTACCCAAACTATAAAAAATTCGCTTGCCTTTATATTCTTCCTGGCCTTGAACCCAATGCGGATGGTGGCCAATCACCAAATCTCCTCCTGAATCAATCGCCAAATGCGCTAACTCCTTCTGCCTTGATGATATATTCTCTGTATATTCATTTCCCCAATGAAAACTGACAACAACAACATCCGCCAACTTTCTCTCAGATTCTACTTGTGATGCAACTTGAGATAAAAGTTTTTTATAAGCCATCTCCCCTAAACCCACTTCATTAAAACCCAAAAAGGAAAACCTAACGCCTTTTATTTCTTTCCTAAAAATATCAGCGCCTCCAAAACTTGCAATACCTGCATTTTTAAGTATTTGTTTAGTTTGAGACAAGCCATCTTCGCCGTAGTTTAAAGAATGATTATTGGCCAAATTACAGGCATCAATACCGGCAAAAACAAGCCCCAAGGCTCCCCTTTTATCACTGCAAAAAACCATACCGATTTCAGTCGGCTTGCAATTTTCAACAAGCGGCGATTCAAGATTGGCAAAAGTTAAATCGGAAGATTTCAAAAAATCTGCCACTTTTTCAAATGGCCAGTTAAAATTATTCATCATAACCATTTTATAATTTACTTTGCGGGCAAGAAGAATATCACCAACTGCAATCAATGTTATCCTTTTGTCTTCAACAGGAAGAGGTGTTTTTAAAAATGAAGAAACAAGCGGTAGTTTAACTCCTACCTTCGTATAAGACCTCGGGCCTAATAAAACGCCAAAAGAAATACCCAGAACAAAAAGAAATAAGAAAAGAAGATAATTTTTACTCACTAAAAGAAAATATAACATAACAGACGTCAGACAGCCATCGAATATCGGACGTCGGATATCGGACATCAGAAATCAGCCGTCGGATATAAGCTATCGGAATTCAGTCAAAGCTAGTCGGAAGACAGTATATGCATTATGAGAGATCCAAGTAGAAAGTAGAACGTAGTAAGTAGAAAGCAAAATATAAATAGTTAAAAGTTCAAAGTGCAAAGTTAATTTGCTAGATTTTATTTGCGATCAAGACGAACCCTGTTACCACCCCTTTAAAGGACAGTCCTTTAAAGGGTCCAACTCTAAATTCAGTATTCAGTATCTTGTATTATGTATTATGCAGGAAATACAAGTAGAAAGTAGAACGTAGTAAGTAGAAAGCAAAATTAATAAATAGTTAAAAGTTCAAAGTTAAAAGTTAAAAGTTGGAATTTTTTGTTTGTAATTTGGAATTCGTGATTTGGAATTTGCCTGCCCTGAATCGAATTTATTCTGGTTCAGGGTTTAGAATTTAGATATTAGAATTTAGAATTTGGATCTTGTGATTTGTAATTTGTAATTTGCCTGCCCGCAATCGCTAAAGCGATAGCTTTTGCAGGCGGGGAATTTCTAATTTTCCCCTTTGTTCTATGTTCTTTGTTCTATGTTCTAATTTTGAGTTAATTTCTCCTCTTGAGAAAAAATAAAAAAACAGTTTTAATATTTAGGTTATGACTAAATTTAAAGAATACTACGAGCGAATGATTGAAAATAACAAAGAAGCTTTTGAGCGCTTCCGCAAGATTCACCTGCAGTATTCAATTAATCCTGAAGACAATCAAGAAGAATTCAACAAAGAAGGAGAAAAAATACTTGCTATCATCAGAGAATGGGAAAATAAGCTTTGCAATCAAAGCGAAAAAGCAGGATATGCAAGCTATACGGGCCGCCTTTCAGAAAAATTTTGGGAGGAGATAAGAAAAAATTTCCCCAGAATTGATTCTGTCGGACTTGTTGTAAATTCTCCCCAAAGGAAAGAAAAAGAAACCTTTGAAATAAAGAGAATCAAACTTAATTAATTACCCTTTCCTGCGGCAAAAGCTTGAAATCCTTGAAATTGTGAATCACTTTCTGCGCTTTTTTAAAATTACTTTTTCCATCTTTTGCTATTCCCACAACAGCCATTCCAGCTAAATGCGCAGCTTCAACCCCAGCCTTACTATCCTCAAAAACCAAGCATTCGTACGGCTCAACACCCAATTTTTCAGCAGTCAAAAGAAAAATTTGAGGAGAGGGCTTATTTAAAGAAACTTCTTCGGCTGAAGTAACAACATCAAAATACTTTTCAAGCCCAAATTTATCAAAAAACTTCTCCACCATACTGTAATCGTTTGAGGTAGCAATAGCAGTTTTGATGCCCAAAAGTTTGAGATTTTTGACAAATTTTAAAAAACCCTTCCTCAATCTGACTTTATCAAACTCCTTAAGATATGCCTTTTGCGTTAAAGAAACAAGCTCATCAAGACTCTTTTTAGTCTTAATATTGTATCGCGACTTAAAATCTATCCAGTTTTCCTTTACCCCAACACCTGTCGTATGAGTAAAATCATCACCCGTTTTAACTCCTAAAAGATGAAGCACATAACGAAAGGCATCGGTGTAATTATCTTCATCATCCAAAATTGTGCCGTTTAAATCAAAAATGACCGCTTTAAGCATTTTTATTAAGTGGATAGACTTCAGTTTTATCAGGTAAGTCCTTTACCCCAAAACCCTTACTTTCAATTTCCGACCTTATCTTATCTGCCTCATCAAAAAGGCCCTCCTTCCTCAAGGAATATCTCTTGCGAGCTAACATTAAAACCTCCTCAGGTACTTCTACTTTTGGCATTTCTTCAGTTATCTTAAGGCCCAAAACTTCATCAAAGAAAAGTAGAAGATCATACTTATCAATTGAAGGAATATTGCTTTTAACTGCCTCCCAGACAATAGCCAAAGCAGAAGGAATATTCAAATCATCAGCCAAAGAAAGAAGAAACCTCTCCCTAAAACTCTCAAGTTTTTCCAGCTTTTCTTTTGAAAGCACCTCTCTTGAAGCCTCATCACGCAAGGAAAGAGTCTGTTGTTTTAGCTTTGATAAGGCAACTGAGGCGGCATCAAGCGCCTCCCAAGAAAATTCAAGACCTTTTTTATAATGCGAGGTCATAAAGAGATATCGTAAAGCCAAAGGATTATAACCTTTATCTTTAAGCTCCTGAACAGTAATAAAATTACCCTTGCTCTTACTCATTTTTTCTCCACCTTTTAAAGAAAGCCAGTCATTATGGAGCCAATAATTAGCTGTTTGATGGCCAAAAGCACCATAAGCTTGAGCTATTTCGTTAGTATGATGAACAGGTATATGCTCTTTTCCACCTGTATGAATATCAAATCTTTCGCCTAAATATTTGACACTCATTGCTGTACATTCAATATGCCAACCCGGAAAACCTCTGCCCCAAGGAGAATCCCATTGCATAATATGATTAGGTTGACCTGTCACCCAAAGCAAAAAGTCCCAAGGGTTCTTCTTTTCTGGATCTACTTCTACTCTTGCCCCCGCTTTCTGAGATCTAAGATCAAGATTGGCAAATTTGGGGTAATCCGGAAATTTTGAAGTATCAAAAACAACACCCACCTTAGTCTTATAAGTAAAACCATTAGCTTCTATTTTTTGAATTAACTTTATCTGATCTTCTATATGCTCTGTTGCGCGGCAGAGAACATCCGGAAAGCTTATGTTTAAAAGATTCAAACTATCTTTAAATTGAGCGATATACTTTTCTGCCAATTGCCAGACATCAAGACCTTCTCTTTTTGCCCCTTTTTCCATCTTATCTTCCCCAGTATCTTCATCCGAGGTCATATGGCCAACATCTGTTATATTCATCACCCATTTGACCTTATAACCCAAAAGACGGAAGAAACGAACCAAAATATCCCATTGAGTGTAAGCATACATATGACCAATATGCTGATTCCAATAAACAGTCGGCCCGCAAGAATAAATCCCCACTTCGCCTTCTTTAAGAGGAATAAACTTGTCTTTCTTATGAGTTAAAGTGTTGCTTAAATAAATATCCATAACAGCTTAAGACCAAAAACTTTTGTCATATTATATCTGATCCTTCTTAATTTATCACCACTACCCTTTAAAGGACTGTCCTTTAAAGGGTAACCTAACCTGAAGGTGGCATTCTGGTTTCTCTACTTTTCTGCAGATCCTCGGCATGTTTTTTAGATCCACCAAAACTAAATAATCTTCTTGAGGGTCGACTAGAGGGTTCTGAAACAACTTGCCCAGCTTGCGCTTTTATCTCTTCTTCTCTTCTTTTGGCAACAGCTTCCATTTGAGCTTTCAAAACTTGCTTCTGTTCAACTGGAATTTCAGGATATTCTTCAAGATAAACTATCTCGCCATTTGAAATTTTCTCCTGAAGCTCATGAACAGTCTTTTCTATCCTAACTTGTCTTAATTCGCCCTCAAGCTCACGCAAACGAGACACATCAACTTGCTCTTGTTTCTTCTTATCCTCTTCAGAAAAGCCATTTTCCGAAACATTAAGAAAAGATGCGGATTGATTAGACTTATCTGGTGGCTTTTCTTCAGAGGTTGGCAAAATCTGGCCTGCAGCTGTTTTTAATATCTCAGAAGGCTCCTGCACCAGAGTCTGCGCCATCTTGATCGCATCTTGCTTAGTCTGACTTGCTATGTCTTGGGCAGGATTTCCCATAATTAAATTTGCCTTCTTCCTTCAAGAGCCTGAGTCAAGGTTAGATCATCAGCATACTCAAGGTCAGCTCCTGTAGGAATTCCCATTCCCAAACGAGTTATTTTAATACTATCACTAATTTTCCTTATTTCCTTGGCCAAATACATTGCCGTCGCCTCGCCTTCCATATTGGGGTTGGTAGCAATAATAACCTCATCTATCTCTTGGCTACTAATCCGCTTTAAAAGATCATCAACAAAAATCTCATCAGGACCAATATTTTCAAGAGGGCTGATCCTACCATGCAAAACATGATAAAGACCTTTAAACTTTCCCGTCTTTTCAAAAGCAATCAAGTCAAGAGGCTGCTCAACTACCATAATTACTTTTCTATTACGAGAGGGGTCAGAACAAATAGAACAAGGATCAACTTCTGTAATATTTTTGCAAACCGAGCAAAAAACGGTCTTCTTTTTTAAATTCGAAAGAGACTCCGCAAAATAATCTAGCTGGCTCTGCGGCACATTCAAAAGATAAAAGGTAAGTCTTTGGGCTGTTTTAGGACCAATACCCGGTAATTTTTGAAAGGATTCAATAAGACTTTCAATAACTTTGGGTAATTTCATAAAAATTGTAAGAAGCTCTAATCAAAATAAGTAAAATTCATTATCTACCTAGACCCTTAAGGAGTCCAGTTAAACCTCCGCCCATTTCCATCATTTTCTTTGCTGATTTTTTCTGGACTTCTTTAAAAGCACTGTTAATGACATCTGCTATGTCTTTTCTTTCAACGCCATCTACTTCCAGATATTCTATCTTTTGAGCGCCTGTTACCACTACCTTTACACCATTTTTCTCCAAAGTCTCTTTGACCAAAGCAAGCTGCCGCTCTAACTCTTTCGCTTGCGACCTCAGTTTGCCCAACTCTCCAATCTGTTTAAACTTATCAAACATAATTTACATTTTAGCTGCCAAAGATATTTTTAGCAACATCTACTAGATTTTCCTTTGCTTCCGGTTTGCTATTAACAATACTCTTTTCTCCAACCTTTCTAGTAGGCGGAGCACTTAAAGAACAGACAACTCTCACCGGCCTGCTTAAGACCTTAGCGGCAACCATTTCCAATATCTGCCTGTGTTTTGCGTCCTCAAGTTTTTCCTTATGAAATTTATAATAAACACTCAAATTTAATGTTTGGCCATCAAAATTTTCAGGTCTTGCAGCACGAAGTAATGCCTCAATTGAGGCATTAACTTTACCAACCTGTATCAAAATATTCCGCCACATCTCTTCGGTAATCTTGCTATCTACAGGTTCGGGTTCCGTATTTTTTAAATCACTAACTTTTTCTCCCTTATCTTTTTCCTCCGCCTCCATTTCATTCTTAGTCTCCGACCCATCTTTTTCACCTTTCTCTTCAACCTCACCACACCACTTAATAATTGCTATTTCAAGAGGCAGACATTCAAAATCGGACAAAGATGACATTTCCCTTTTTGCCTCAAGCAAAAGTTCAATCAATTGAATTAATTCACTTCGTTTGAATAAAGCACTTTCTTCACCAAGTTCAAGACTTCCAATTAGCTCGTCCCTCAACCTTAGAAGCAACTTATCAAGTAACAATTCCATCTCTGATCCTGCTTCTGAAGCTTTACTAATTGACTCAAGAAGAAAATCTAAATCTTTTTGAGACAAAGCCTGAACAAAATTATCCAAATCAAAATTTGCCAGTTTATCAAGATATTTCTTAACTTCCTCAAATTCAAGCTTTATACCCTCATCAATCAATTGCTCCAAGATTTTAGTTGCGTCGCGAAAAGAACCATCAGAAAAAGAAGCTATTGCCTCAAGGGCCTTCTTTTCGAATTTGATCTTCTCTCCCTTCGCTTTTTTCTCAAGAGATTCCGTCAACTCCTTTTTTGATGCCCTCTTAAAATTAATTATTGTTGTTCTTGACCTAATAGTAGGAATTAATTTTTCAGGATCTGTTGTTGCTAAGATAAAATATACATGGCTTGGAGGTTCCTCCAAAGTCTTAAGCAAGGCATTTGAAGCTTCAAGAGTTAACATATGAGCTTCGTCAATAATATAAACTTTGCTTCTTGCTTTTGAAGGCGCAAGTTTAATTGATTCTCTCAAAAGCCTAATATCATCAATACCCCTATGACTTGCAGCATCAATTTCAACAACATCAATATTCGAGCCCTTCATAATAGAAAGGCACTGCTCACACTCATTACAAGGCTCCCCTAACTTCTTTTCGTTTTTCTCGCAATTTAAAACTTTGGCAACAATCCTTGCAGCGGAAGTTTTACCCGTTCCTTTTGGTCCTGCAAAAAGAAGAGCATGGGGAATATTTCCCCCTTTTACCATTTTCTCTAAACTTGTTCTTACTTCTTCAAGATCAAGATCAGCAATTTTTTGAGGCCTATATTTTAAGTACAAAGTCATACTCACTCTTCATGATGATATCCCAAAAGATGCATTATTCCATGCTCCACCAACTGCCAAACTTTTTCATCTATTGTCATATTATCCCTTTTTGCCTCCTCAACCGCTTGCGGATAACAAACCACAACCTCACCTAATTGAAGAAAAGAATCAGGCGGATAGACAAACTTTGGGCCAACTTCACTTTCGGTAAAAGAAAGAACATTATGCAAACTATTCTCCTTAAGATATTTTTTGACAAGCTCAAGCATCTTAGGTTTACTTACAATAGCAATAGAAATCTCAGCATCAGAAGTAACAGAATTTGCCAAAAGAAAATTTCTAACCTTCTTCTTTAAAGGCGGCGCTGCCACAGGGTAATTTGACGTTTTAAAAACTCTAACTCTAATCATAAAGAAAGAAAATCAAGCAAGCTTTTTGCGAACCAACTGCGAAACGGTATTGCCATCAACTTTATTCCCCATTTTCCCCATCACAAAACCCATAATTTTGCCAAAATTGGCTGGCGAGGCGCCAAACTGCGAAATTGCCTCATCAATCACTTTTGAGATTTCTTCTTCGCTTGCTTCCTCAGGCAAAAACTCTTTTAAAATTGCCATTTCTTTCTCCTCAGCTTCTGCCCTTTCCTTTTGATTAACTTTCAAATAAGCTTCAATCGCATCTTTTCTCTTCTTGATTTCTCTTTTGACAACAGCAAGTTCTTCATCCTCTGAAAGTTCGTGTTGTTTACTAATAAATTCGTAATTCAAGGCTGAGGAAAGAAGCTTAAGAGTCTCAAGACGAACTTTGTCGCCTGCTTTCATCGCCTCACCTATTTTTTTGCTAATTTCTGGTCTAATCATAAATTAGGTTTTTCGCTCCAACCTCCCATCAAGTGATAATGAAGATGAAAAACTACCTGACCCGCATTTTTTCCATTTAAAGTTGAAACTCGAAATGCATCTTTAATCCCCAATTTCTCTGCAATCTTAACCGCTGTAAGCTGAATTTTTCCCAAAAGCGCTTGATCTTCAGAACTTGCATCAGAAAGATTTTCTATGTGCTTTTTGGGAACAATTAAAATATGAACAGGCGCTGAAGGCCTAATATCTTTAAAAGCCAAGATCTCTTCATCCTCCCAAACTTTTTCAGAAGGAGCCTCACCTCTTATTATTTTGCAAAAAATGCAATCTTCCATCTTTTGAAAGTATAGAAAGAAAAGAAACAATTCTCAAGAGGCAGAAGTTAACTCAAAACTCAAAAGTCAAAATTCGAAACTTTATGATTAGATTATAGATTTTGGATTATAGATTATAGAATTTTGCTTTCTACTTACTACGTTCTGCTTTTTCTGCTTACATCTCTTTTACCTTTTACCTCTCGCCTTTTACCTACTAGGTTAGAACAAAAGAACATAGAACAAAGGGAAAAACCTGAATCTAGTATTATGAATTATGTATTATGGGGATAATGCATTTTCATGCATAATACATAGGCTCTAGACTAGTATTTGATATACTTTAGTCTAATAATGAGCCGAAATTACCGACAATTAAGTACATATAAGGTTAAAAAAATAATTTCGTGTTTTTGTCTAGATTTAACAGCTACACAAACATCTTTACTGTTAGGCATAAATAGAAATACTATTAACAAGTACTTTAACAGGTTCAGACAACTAATCTATAAACATCAAATGCTTAAGATGAAGAAATTTGTAGGTGAGGTAGAAATAGATAAAAGCTATTTTGGACCAAGAAGAATTAAAGGTAAGTCAACTAGAAGAGGTAGAGGTACCCACAAACAACCTGTATTTGGAATTTATGAGAGAAATGGTAGAGTCTACACTGAAATCATTCCAGATTGTGAAAGAAAGACTCTAAGAGCTATAATCACAGGCAGAATTGATCTTGAAAGTACAATATACTCTGACTCTTGGTCAGGTTATTCTGGTCTTGTTGATGTAGGATATGGCAAACACTTTAGAATTAATCACAAGAAGGATGAATTTTCAAACAGAAAAGGTGTTCATATTAACGGAATTGAAGCCTTTTGGTCGTATACCAAACGAAGATTAACCAAGTTTAACGGTGTCAAGAAGAACTTCCATCTTCATTTAAAAGAATGTGAGTGGAGATGGAATAAATCACCTAAGAAACTTGAGTCTGAACTGTTAAGATTATTAAAATACTAGTCTAGAGCCATACATAATACAAAATACAAAATACTAAATACTGAATTTAGAGTTGGACCCTTTAAAGGACTGTCCTTTAAAGGGGGGTGACGGTTTGTCCTTGTCGCAAATAAAATCTAGCAAATTAACTTTGCACTTTGAACTTTTAACTATGTATTAATTTTTGCTTTCTACTTACTACTTTCTACTTTCTACTTGTATTCCCTGCATAATACATAATACAAGATACTAGATACAATCTTTCGGCCGGCTCCGACCAAATTCCGACATCCGATAGCCGACGTCAAATGTCTGATCTGCCTATTATGGTACTTTATACTGAAGAGCAAATTTTCTGACCTCAGAGGCGATTCCCTTCAAAAATTTATCTTTCTCGAGACTTTTTCTAAAAAATTTCAAAAATTCCACTCTTTCTTCCTTATCTTCCGGTAATTCTTTGTCTTTGACATAATCTACTACCTTTAAAATCCAATTTGCTATCTTTTTCATTTCTTTTTCCTTCATCCCCCTTGTAGTTAAAGCGGGAGTACCAAGTCTTATTCCAGAAGGATAAAAAGGAGGAGCGCTATCGTTAGGGACCGAATTTCTATTAACAATAATTCCTGCTATCTCAAGAGCTTCCGCTACCACATTTCCCGATAAACCAAGAGGCTTCAAATCAACCACCAAAAGATGGCTCTCAGTCCCACCACAAACCAATTTCAGGCCTCCCTTTTTAAGCTCGTCTGCCAAAACCCTGGCATTCTTTACAACTTGAGCACCATAGTGGCGAAAAGAGGAAGAATCAGCTTCAATCAAAGCCTGGGCTATACCCGCTGTTGTATTATTATGAGGGCCACCCTGAAGACCAGGAAAAACAGCTCTATCTATTTTTGAGACGAGGTCAGGATCTTTCTTCAAACCCCTTTTTGTAACCATAATCATCGCACCCCTAGGGCCCCTCAAAGTTTTGTGGGTAGTCGTGGTTACTATATGAGCAAATGACACTGGAGAAGGATAAACTCCACTAATTACAAGGCCTGCAACGTGAGAGATATCAGCCACAAAAAAAGCACCCACTAAATCTGCGATTTGTGACAATTTTTTCCAATTTAAAATCAAAGGATAAGAAGTGGTGCCGATAATCATCAGTTTTGGCTTAACCCTCAAGACAAGTCTTCGCACTTCGTCATAATCAATAACACCATTCTCATCAGTCCCAAACTGGAAAGATTTGAAAAATCTGCCAGAAAAGGTGATATCAGGATGGCCATGGGTAAGGTGACCGCCTGAGGAAAGTTTTAGTCCAACAATTTTGTCTCCATAACTAAGAAGGCCAAATAAAACAGCGCTATTTGCAGGCGAGCCCGAATAAGGCTGGACATTAACATGAGCCACGCCAAAAAGCTTTTTTGCTTTTTCAATTGCGAGATTTTCAATTTCATCAACTATCTTATTTCCCTGATAATATCTTCTCCCGGGGTAGCCTTCAGAATATTTGTTCATCAAAACCGACCCCACAGCATTTCTTACTGCCTTTGAGGCATAATTTTCAGAAGGAACCATCATCAGAGTTTCTCTCTGCCTTTTTTCTTCTTTTTTTATAAGCTCTAAAACTTTATTCATATTAAAAATCCTAATCTGGCAAGCTAGACCACTTTCGAAGCGTTTCAGCCTCACATCTCGTATATTTCACTCAATTTAAATACTTCGTATTTTACACCACCAGCAAAAGTATAGAACAAAACCAAAAGATGAAATATAATCAAAATGCTCAACTAAAATGACATTAGACTCAAAAGACACAATATCACATTCTGTTATACCCGAGATAGAAAAAGAAGCTCTTGAAGAATATGCCGCAACTTTAAGAGACAGGCTTTACGAAGAGGCAATCAGAAACGGTTCTGATTTAACAGAGCTAGACAAGAGCTGGAAACAAATAGTCAAAGCTCAAAAAGAAGAAGAGCTTGACCCTATTAAAGAAAAAGATCCACATGAGTATCGGCTCATTGTGGAAATTTTAAGAGCTAAAGGAGACTTAAGAAAAACCCTTAATATCGAAGGTGAAGCTTTAGAGGAAATTTTTGAATCTGCTTACCAAAATGCCAGAAATATAATTAAAAAAGGCGATTTTGACAACCTTTATAACGATGTCACAGAAAAAGCCAAGACTCTTACTATAAATGTAGGAAATTCAACCAGAAATCTTCCTGACAGCGCCCAAGGAATATTTAAATACCTAACTTTAGGCATAATTGAGCTCCACACCTATAATAGCAGCAAAACAAGACACCTAGCTAATAATACAATCTTAGGCTAAAAGAACTATCTCCCGATATGGCAAGCTAGACCACTTCCGAAGTGTCTTAAGCCTAAGAAAAAACTACTTACACTTCACTACAAATACATCGATGTATTTGTAGTAACAAAGCTATTTAAATCCTTAAAATATCCTCTTTAACCCTTTTCAAAAATCTGGGTTAAGACCTCAGAAACTCTAGCTTGTACTTCCTCAATTGTTCCTTCACCATCAACCATATACCACCTCAGACCTCCCAACTCTCTTGCGCCATTCTGCGATATCCTGCAATTAATCTTCTTAAATAACCCTCACCCTGCTTGTCAAAAGGATCGCCATTAGTCTCAGCTGCTCTTCTTTTAATTGAAGTTTCAGGCGAAATATTAAGAAAGACAACTGCATCAGGTTTTGCTCCTTCCATAACAACCTCTGAAACTGCCAAGATTCGATTTAAATCCCCGCCTTCAGCAAAACCTTGATAAGCAGCAGTTGAGGTATGAGCTCTATCAGTTAAGACATTAATACCCTTTGTCAGTGCAGGTTTGACCAAAGAATTAAGCCAAAGGTAGCGCGCCGCAAAAAATAAAACCATCTGCCCTTCAGGACCAATTAGATTCTTGTCCCTTAAAGCAAAAATTAGCTCTCTTATTTTCTCGGAAGCCCCAACTCCACCCGGCTCTCTTGTTGTCAAAACTTTCAGGCCTTTTTTCTCCAAGAAATCTTTAGCAAGCTCAATTTGTGTGGTTTTTCCTGAGCCGCCAACTCCTTCAAAAACTATAAACTTACCTCTTTCCTGATTCATAAACAATTAAAAATTAAAAATAAAGACTCGCAAAGCCAAAATCATATCAAACGGTTCTCCTTATATTTTTCGATAGTCCAGTTAAAGACAGGTTTGCCACACCATCTTTCACCTTCAGGACACCTTGGTCTTATTCCAGCCAACTTTCTCACCCCACAAGGAGCAAGAAGCATATCTACCGCTTCAGGTAACACTTCTCTCACCTGTTCTACCTGTTCAACCGAGACAAAAAAGATTTCCTCTTGGGCAAGATAACACAATCTTTGCTTCCATCTGTGCAAGAAATCAAACAAATCACCTGATTCAACTACCCTAACAGTAAGAGCATTTGGTAATAACAATAAAGCGTATTCTCTAGGAATCCCCATCTCAATAGCCTTTTCTACATTCGCAAAAACCTTTAACATCTTATCATCATAAAATGCTTTCAAATCAGAATTTTCTCTAACAACCAAGGGAGTAATATAATCAGGTGCCCCGTCGTATAGCATATCTACAGTTGGTGTTGCTCCAGGAGTCATTCTATGTCTTTGTCTCTGAGAATCAGCTGTGTGAGAAAGTTTCGTCGCAAAAGCAAGAGAAATTTGCCTCAAACTAGAAGTCAAAGGATCTAACATCCCTACATCATAAACATCAGCTAATAATTTATTTTGCGAAGGAGACATAAGAAGCCTTAAAATTTCTTCGTCTGATATTTCAGTTGGTAGGGCGGCAATAGCATTTCTAGCTGCCATTATCAAAACATTTCTATCAATGCCTTCCCGATTTAAAAGTAAAGATGTCTTCCCGCCCAGAATTCTATCGAAATTTTCCTTCTGAGATTTTACATAAGCATCCCTTACAACTTCCTTTTTTTCCTCGCGAATAGGAATTTCTAGCTCTTTCCACAATGTAGAGTCATAACTAGCAGCCTCCGCGATCATTTTCCCAATAACAAATCGCGCCTCGTCTGGAAAATGCCGCATCTGGCTTGCCCTAAAAAGTCGCAAAAGCTGAAGTTCACCTAAAGTGTGATAAAGAGTTGTAAATTGGCCAATAGGAAGAACATATCTAGCTATCTCTTGGCAAATTTTGGCAGTTTTCAAGTCCAATCTATAAGCAGTCTCCTCAACTTTAAAGCTACCTTCGGGATACATTGCTTTCATTCTTTCTGTAACAACAGGCTTTAGCTTTTCCAAAAGCTTGAAATAAGCTTGATTTGCAAAATCAGCTGCGCTTTCAAAAAACTGACGCTTTTCAGGGGATAATCCAGCCGGCACAAGATAGTTTCCTCCCCTTGCTTCAACATAGCGCTGACTCTGCTGTTCAGAATTATAAAAAGGATGAGCGTGAAAGACATCATGGATAACAGACCTTGTTGCGCCAATAATTTGCCAGGTAAAGTAGTTATGCGACCTGGTGGTATGATGCCCTGCAGCAAGAGTACTTCTAGCAATAGATTCTGATTTTTCGTCCCTTCTTTCCTTCAATTGAGCCACACCAGAAGCATAACATTGCACAGCTGTACTAACAGCTACGTCTCTTGCTCCTAAAGGTTTTTCTTCAGGAGATTGAGAGACAAGAACAAGCCTTACCTGAGGAGGTTTCAAAAAGCGATTCCCTAATTCTATATAATCCGAGACGATTTGCTTAACAACATCCTCTCTTTCATAAGCAAAATCTCGCTCCATAAATACAAGCTTATATCAACAACTTCTCACTGTGTCAAGAAAAGAAAACTCAAGCTTTCATCAGAAAAATTTGTCTTCCACTTTTCTTTTCAATATTTTCCTGATATTAATATCTTAATGTTAATCATTGGTATCACGGGAACAAACGGTGCTGGAAAAGGAACTGTCGTTGAATACCTGGTAAAAGAAAAAGGATTCTCTCACTATTCAGTCTCCGGATATTTAACGCAGGTTTTAAAAAGAAGAAAAAAAGAAATTAACCGCGATAATATGAGGGAATTAGCCAACGAAATAAGGGCTAAATTCGGTCCCGAATATATAGTAAAAATACTGTTCAATAAGGCAGTTAAAGCAGGTAAAAACGCGGTTATTGAAAGTGTCAGAAATCTGGGAGAAGTAAGATTAATAAAAGAAAACGGCGGCGTTATTTTTGCAATTGACGCCTCACCCAAATTTAGATACAAAAGAATAAAACTACGCGCCTCAGAAAAGGATTTCGTAACCTTTAGACAATTTATAGAACAAGAAAGAAAAGAATTAAACAATAAAGACCCTAATTCTCAGAATCTCCTCTTGTGCATTAAAATGGCAGATTATAAATTTAAAAACGATGGTACAATTAAGGAGCTTTATGAAAAAATCGAAAAAGCACTCAAAAAAATCAGCTAAAGAGGTCTACAAAAGACCAAGCTGGGACGAGTATTTTATTGAAATAATGCATGCTGCCGCAAAAAGAGCAACTTGCGACAGGGGCAGATCTGCCTGTGTTTTTGTAAAAGATAAGCAAGTTTTAGTTACAGGTTATGTTGGCTCACCTACTGGTTTTCCTCACTGCGATGAAGTCGGACATCAACTTAAAAAAATAATCCATGAAGATGGAACTATCACTGAACACTGCATGAGAACTGTTCATGCTGAACAAAACGCAATTTGCCAAGCAGCAAAAAGAGGAGTAGCACTTGAAGGAGCAACTGTTTATGTATCGATGACTCCCTGCCGAACCTGCGCAATGCTCCTTATCAATATAGGTGTTAAAAGAGTCGTCGCCGAGAAGAAATATCATGCTGGAAGTGAATCAGAAGAGATGTTCAAAAAAGCAGGGATAAAACTAGAATTTTTGAATGAGGAAGTAATGGAATACCCCAAGAAATAACAAGATAATAATTAACAAATTAACTCGAAAACAGGACATAGAACAAAGAGCAAAGTGAAAAATTCCAAGCTCCAAATTCCAATATACAAACAATATACAAATTACAATATACAAATCACAAGAAATAAATTCTAATTTCTAAATCCTAAATTCTAAACAATTCTACAATTATCCAACTATCCAATTTTCCAAATTACAAATTAAATTAAAACTTAAAAATCAAAAGTCAAAACTTGATAATTAGATTATAGATTATAGAATTTTGCTTTCTACTTACTACTTTCTACTTTCTACTTGCCTCTCCTGCATAATACATAATACAAAATACTAAATACAAGCATTTGATTAGCTTCGAAAATTGACTTCCGATGTCTGATATCCGATAGCCGACGTCCGACGGCTGATATCCGATGTCCGACAGCCGATAGCTAAAGTCCGAAGTCCGTCTTTACCCACTGTTTGAAGCTATTCAACACCCGGTGTTGGATTATTTGCTTGAGGTTTTCTCCAGCTTGCCCACTTGCAATCAGGATAACGCGAGCAGCCGTAAAATTTCTTGCCCTTTGCAGTTCTTTTAACAACCACTTCCCCTTTTTTGCATTCAGGACAACTAATTCCAATTTTCTCAACATACTTTTCCCTATATTTACACTCAGGAAAACGAGAACAGGAAACAAATTTGCCAAACCTGCCTATTCTAATCACCAAGTCTCCTTCTTTGCACTCAGGACATTTCTTGCCCAAAAAATCAGCCTCTATTTTGACCCTTTGCGAATTTGCCTCAACACTTTCCAAAATCAAAATAAAAGGATTCCAAAAATCACGAATCACATTCTGCCAAACTAAATTTCCTTTTGCTATCAAATCAAGATTGTCCTCCATTCTTGCAGTAAACGAATAATCAAAAATATCCTTGAAGTTAGGTATCAGGAAATCATTAACTGCAATTCCAATTTTGGTAGGATAAAACTTCCCTTCCTTCTTTTCAACATAATTGCGAAGCTGGATAGTTGAAATAATCGGCGCATAAGTTGATGGTCTGCCGATGCCAAGCTTCTCAAGAGTTTTGATCAAAGAAGCCTCTGTATAACGAGCTGGTGGTTGGGTAAACTTTTGCTCTGGCGTTAGTTTTACCAAAGACAACTTATCTCCTTTTTCAAGCTCTGGCAAAACAACATCCTCTGACTTTTTGGAATATAAGACTTTCCAGCCATCGAATTTCATAATAAGTCCGTTTGCACCAAATAAATAATCCTTCAAGCCTTTCGCCTTAACTTTGACCCCTGTCTCATCATAAACAGATTCTGCCATCTGACTTGCCATAAAGCGCTTCCAGATAAGCTCATAAAGCCTATGCCCTTCAGGCTCAACATCAATTTCAGGAGAATAAGGCTTCAAAAACGGATCAGCGGGGCGAATTGCCTCATGCGCTTCCTGCGCAAGTTTGGCTTTCTTCTTAAAAACTCGAGGCTTACCTGGCAAATAGGCTTTATCAAAATTTGCCTTAATATAATCTCTTGCCTTCAAAAGCGCTGTTTCTGCGATATTAACAGAATCTGTACGGTGATAGGTTATCAAACCTTTCTCATAAAGCCTTTGAGCAATACTCATTGTTCTTTTTGAAGACCAAAAAAAGAGATTGGCAGCTGCCTGAGTCAAAGTAGAAGTGGTGAAAGGTGGATGAGGAGCTTTACGAACTTCTTTTTTAATAACATCTAAAACAAAATAATTAGATTTTTCAAGATCTGAGACAAACGCTTCTGCCTCGTTTTGATTTTTGACCTCGGCTTTTTTTCCTTCTATCTCCAAAAGTTTGGCTACAAATTTCTCTTTACCTTTTTCAAGCTCAGCTGTTATTTCCCAATATTCCTGAGGGGAAAAAGCCTCAATTTCGCGCTCTTTTTCAACAATTAGTCTCACTGCAACCGTCTGAACACGACCGGCAGAAAGGCCTCTTCTTACTTTCTTCCACAAAAGAGGCGAAAGCTTATAACCCACAAGTCTATCCAAAACTCGCCTTGCAGTCTGAGCATCAACTAAGTTGGAATTAACAACAGAAGGCGAAGCTAAAGCTTGATACAAAGCTTCTTTGGTAATTTCGTGAAAGGTAATTCTTTTTAAGATATCTTTTTTAACCTTACCCTTATCCAAAATTACCTCGGCAACATGAGAGGCTATCGCTTCTCCCTCACGATCAGGATCTGTCGCAAGTAAAATCAAACCACCTTCACCAATTTTTTTTGCAGCCTTAATTATCTTATCAACGACTTCTTTCTTTTTGGCAACAAGAAGGTAATCAGGCTTAAAATTATTTTCGATATCAACCCCCAGCTCACTTTTGGGCAAATCTTTGATATGACCCATCGTGGCCTCAATAACATAATCCTTGCCCAAAATTTTAGATAAAGTTCTTGCTTTTGTTGGACTTTCTACAATTATTAAGTTCATATTTTTGTGACAAGGTCCGTCCTTGTCAATCCTATAGTTTCTTATAAATACCGCTGCCTAAGCTTTTGACCATCCCTTTCATTTCCATAACAATAAGTTTAGATGATACCAGAGAAACTGAAAAGCTACAAATTCTAGCAATTTCATCAAGATGCAAAGGCTCACTTTCCAAAGCCAAAAGTATCTTTTCTTCTTCCTCGTCTTTGGGCATAACTTTTTCTACTTCAGCTGTATCAACTTTAAATTGAAGATCTAGCTCTGAAATTATATCGCGAGGTGAAAAGGCAATCTTTGCTCCGTTTTGAATCAAAAAATGGGGAGCAAAAGAAAGAGGAGAGGTGATTTGCCCCGGCACCGCAAAAACTGATCTCCCCTGCTCTGCCGCATGAGAAGCAGTAAGCAAAGTGCCGCTTTTTTCAGCCCCCTCAACCACGAGAACTATCTTCGAGAGCCCTGAAATTATTCTGTTTCTTGCAGCAAAATTAAGTCTTAAAGCAGGATAATCAAGCGGATATTCAGAAATTAAAGCACCGTTTTTGGCAATTGATAAAGCAAGATTGGTATTTTCAGGAGGATAAATTCTATTTAAACCTGAGCCAACAACTGCAATTGTTCTTCCTCCTGCCTCAAGAGCGCTTTTATGAGCCACGGTATCAATTCCTCTTGCCAGGCCTGAGATAATTGTTACTCCAGCTTGGGAAATTTCATAAGCAAATTTTTCCGCCACCTCCCTGCCATATGAAGTCATTTTCCTTGAACCCACTATTGCTACTGATTCAGAGTCTAACGACTTTAAAGTGCCTTTAACATACAAGACTAAAGGCGCTGAATCTATCTCAGCCAAATTTTTGGGGTAATTTTCTTCTCCTTTGATAACACAGTCGATGCCAAATTTTTTAAGTCTCTCAAGGTAAGCTTCAATATTAAAATTGTCGCGAAAAGAAATAAATTCTAAAGCCAATTTTTCTTTAATTCCAACCTCAGCCAGATCAGAAAGAGAAAGACTCCAAACTTTTTTTGCAGTTTTAAAATAGGATAAAAGCAAAGAAAGACGAACTGGTCCAAAAGGAACAAAAGCAGAAAGAGCAATTAGATAATCTTTTTCAGTCATTTTTGGGCAGTTCATTATTTTTACGACTAAACCAAAAATCAGCAATCGCACGACCTAGTGGGGCGGCCTTCTCTGAACCCTCCCCACCTTCTTCAACAAAAACAGTAACCACTATCTCAGGGTCAAAAGCTGGCGCAAAAAAGGTAAACCAAGCATGCGTGGTATCCTTCTTGCCTGTCTCAGCTGTTCCAGTTTTACAGGCAACTTTCTCCTTAAAATCAAAGAAAGGAAAAGCAGTGCCACCAGTTTGGCAAACTTGGACCATACCTTCTCTAACAAGCTTTAGATCCTCATCATTCAAATCAAGCTTGCGGCAATTTTCTCCCCCCACAAGATGAGGTTTGCATAAATAGCCGCCATTTGCAATAACTGCTATCGCCTGTGTTAATTCAATAGGACTAACTGCCAAATCTCCCTGGCCGATTGACATATGATAAGTATTACCCAAAAACCAACTTTCCCCTTTCACTCTTAGTTTCCATTCAGGATCAGGAACTAATCCTGAAACCTCCCCAGGTAGATCAACTCCTGTCTTGCTGTTAAAACCGAAAACCTTTGACCACTTGACTAAATTATCTATGCCCAAAATCTCACCCACTTTATAAAAAAATGTATCCGTCGACCGCGCTAAGGCCCGAACCAAATTAATCTTCCCCTCAACTTTACCATACTGAGAAAAGTACCAATTGCCATATTTAAAAGTGCCATAAGGAGTATCTAAAACCACCTCCCCTTTATCCTCATAGGTAAAATCCTTATCTATTTTCCCTTCTTTTAAAGCAGCAAGAGCTACAAAAGGTTTAAAAGTTGAACCCGGATGGTAAATGCCTGAAATAGCGCGATTAAATAGAGGTTTTTCTTCATCTTTCAAGACATCTGCTACTTTCTTTGTATCTTTATGAATAAACCAATTGGGATCAAAAGAAGGTGAAGAATATAAAGCAAGAATTTCGCCTTTTGGATCGCTTACAACAACAGCCCCTTTTTTGCCTTCCATCAATTCAGCCACTTTTTCCTGAAGCTTGTAATCAATAGTCGTTTTCAAATCAAGGCCTGAAACAGCTTTTTTCTCTCCCAAAAGTCTTATCTTCTTGCCAGTTGTATCAACCTCAATTAACTTCTCACCTGGAATTCCTCTCAAAAGGCAATTGTAACTTTCCTCAAGTCCACCTCTCCCAACCAAATCACCCGCTTTAAAAGGACCTTTCTCCTTGCAAAGCGGATCAACTTTACCCACTTCATCAGCACTAACTTCCCCCAAATAGCCAGTGATATGCCCGGCTTTTGCGCCAAGACTATAATCACGCTTCCATTCAGAGATCTTATCCTCCTCTGATGCTCCTTCCAAATTTTCAGTTTTAAGATACCCCTCCTTGGGATCAAAAATTATTCTTTTCTTTATTTCAGTGTTACCAACTAAAACCTCACCTCCTCGAGCAAGAATCTTGCCACGAGGGGCGCTAATTTCTATTTTCCTTGTGCGATTATTTTCAGAAAGCAAACGGAAATAAGACCCCTTAACAATCTGAAGCTCAAAAGCGCGAGCAAAAAGGATTGAAAAAACAAGTATCAAAACCCCTCTTGCAAAAAGGACAAGCCAAGAGTTTTCTTCATCTTGAAAATACATATTTATAGTCCCCTTGTTAATCTTACACGATAAAGAAGATCAGGGTTTTCAAGAAGAGCGCCACAACCACGAACCACACAAGCAAGTGGGTCTTCAACTATATTAACAGGAATTTTAATAGCCTCAGAAATTACTTTATCAATTCCCTCAAGCAAAGCGCCGCCACCTGCTAAATAGACCCCTTGCTCCATAATATCTGCCATCAATTCAGGGGGTGTCTCTTCAAGTAAATCTGCTATATTGCCAACAATCTCATTAATAATAGGAGAAAGAGCCTCTTGAACTTCCATATTTGAAAGCTTGATTGATTTAGGTAAACCTCGCTCCAAATCCCGGCCGCGAACAACATAGAACTTTTCTTTTTCAGGCCGGCAAGTGCCAATCTTTATTTTTACATCTTCCGCAGTCCCCTCACCCAAAAGAAGAGAATATTTTAGCTTAACATAATTAATAATTGCCTCGTTCATCTCATCTCCTGCAATTCTGATTGATTTGCCCAAAACAATGCCCCCCAAGGAAATAACCGCTATTTCAGTTGTGCCGCCACCAATATCAACTACCAAGATTCCATCGGGCCTGGTTACTTCAAGCTTTGCGCCAATTGCAGCAGCCAAAGGCTCCTCAACCAAATGAACTTCTCTTGCACCTGAAGAAAGAGCAGCATCTGATACCGCCCTTCTTTCAACTTCTGTTACCCCCGAAGGAATACCAATGACAACTCTTGGCCTTGGAATTTTGGGGACTGCTGTTCCTGACTCATGGACTTTCTTGATATAAAAAGAAAGCATACTTTCCGTTGCGTCAAAATCGGAAATCACACCATCTTTAAGGGGTCTCACAACTTCAATGGTAGCAGGCGCTTTGCCAAGCATTCTTTTTGCGGCAGTCCCAATCGCCAAAATTTCCTTTGTTTTTTTACGCCTTGCAACAACTGATGGCTCCCTGATCACAATTCCCTTCCCCTTGACCCAAACTAAAGTATTGGCTGTTCCAAGATCAATACCAACATCAAAAGAAAGAGGACCAAGAATTTTGCCAAAGACAACTTTTAAAAACAAAGGTTTGGGATTTAGACTGTCAAACTTCAGCTTTATTTTGCCCAATTTAAGCTTTTCAAAATATTCCCTCATCGGCCTAAAGTATATCTTCTCACAAAATAATTTCAAAGGGGAAACAAAAAGAGAACAAAGAACAGAGAACAAAGGGAAAAACCTGAATCTAGTATTATGAATTATGTATTATGGGGATAATGCATTTTCATGCATAATACATAATACAAAATACTAAATACTGAATTTAGAGTTGGACCCTTTAAAGGACTGTCCTTTAAAGGGTGCTTGACAAGGCCCGTCCTTGTCGCAAATAAAATCTAGCAAATTAACTTTTATAACTACAAATACATCGATGTATTTATAGTAAACTTCAGGACGGGGTCGGACCCTGTCCCTATTCAATCATCCTAATTTTGGCCTTTAAGTTGACCTATACCAATTAGATCTCTTGCTTCAACAAAAAGCTCGTATACTTTATCAAGAAAAGCGCTATCTAATACCTTCCCCTCCTCAATATACTTTCTAGCCAAAGGCATAAGTCGAGAAGCAGAATATAACCTCCATTTCTCCAGCACGTTGTTTTCTTTTCTTAGAACAATCTTTTCCTGCTTTGAAAAATATTCATCAGATGGAAAATTAAAATGCTTCTGAGCTAAATACCCATAAGGCAAAAGCAACTCGGCGACCGCTTCGTTAACAAAAACTCTCAATGAAGGGCTACCATCAAAATTAAGCATTTCATCCTTCTCTTTAACAAACTTCTCCACCATATTCTCATATCCATTTATCATCCAAAGAGAATGAGCTATCTCATGCCACATAGTCAGAACAACAGGACGGACATATTCTAAAGGTGTCTGAGAAAGCTCTAGGGTAACTACTCCTGGTCCCAAGTTGCCACCGCCGCCAGCAAATTTATTAGGAAAGCTTATTAAAAACACTACTTTTACAGATTTATGCTTTCTTTTTCTTTCAGTACCAAAAAAGAGAGCATCAAGATCAGAAAGCAAGGCATCGGGACACAATTTATCCCTTATATCATTAAAGCGATCACGCCAAGCCAATAAATTTTCGCGGTCAGTTTTCCAGATTGCCTCAAAACGAGGTTTAAAAACTTTATATATTTCCTCTAAACTCTTAAGTTCTTGGGGTTCAAAAAATCTTTTAGCTTTATCCCAAACTTCCTCTTCAGGCTCCCTCAAAAAGACCAAACCCCAATATCTATCACCAAAGCCATATTTAGCAAAAATAGCCTTAGCTTTAGTAAGGGCCTCGCTTTCCGTTGAAGTTAATTTACCTGTTCTTGACAACCAATAATTGTTATAAGACTTCCTAGCGCTCCAGTGCCACTCCGAGAGATTGGAAATGAAGAAAAAACAATTAGCCCAACAAGATATCATTGGTTGAATCTTAAAATTAGCCATTGATTAAAAATAAAAACTAAACAACATCCTTTTCCTACTTTATAACTTAGCCGTCCAACTGACAAGGTCCGTCCTTTTCACTTGTCACAATTAAAATCTAACAAATTAACTTTTAACTTTTTATAACTACAAATACATCGATGTATTTGTAGTAAACTTCAGGACATGGCCCGAACCTGTCCATTCGCTCTCATAATCACTATCAAAATGATAAAATACAAATATGAAAATAAAAAATGCGTACAGGATTATAACTTTAGAAAACGGATTAACCTTAATACTTTATCCTATCAAAGAAATACAATCTATTTATATAGCCTCTGCAATCAAATCCGGGAATTATTATGCCAAAGACGAAAAGCATATAGGCATCGCTCATTTCTTGGAACACCTTGCTTTCTCTTCAACAGAAAAATTCAAAACAAATCAGGAAATATTTAAAAGAATATATGAGATAGGAGGAAGTTCAAACGCGAAAACAACTCTAGCAGGAACCCTATTCTGGATAAAAGCGCCTTATATTAACGCAGACAAAGCAGTGGATTTGCTATACCAAGTCGTATTTAGGTCAAGTTTCACTAAAAAAGATTTTGAAAAAGAAAAAAGTATCATAATCAATGAATGCAATGATAATTACACAGACCCTATTTGGGTCTTTAATCAAAAAATAAGGCAAAACCGTTTTAAAGATATACCGCAATACCAGTCACCTGTAACCGGCGATATCAAGCATATTCTATCTATTCAAGACAAAGACATTATTCTCTGGAAGAAGAGGTTTTTAAATCCAAGCAACATGGTAATCTCGGTAATTGGAAGATTTGATAAGGAAAAAGTGACAAGCAAAATCAAAAGGACTTTCGGTAAGGAAAGAAAAGGTAAGAAAACTGTTTTCCCTAAATATCAAGAGGATAGATATTCAAAGTTTACAGTCTATGTACAAAAAAATGAAAGTAAACAAATCAATTTCAATATCAACTTTCCAGCTTTCGGCTGGTGTGAAGTAGAAAGACACCACGAGATTATTCTCAATATCTTAAACAATATATTAGGTAGAGGGCATCTCTCAAGATTGTGGTTAGCACTAAGAGAAACCGAGGGTCTAACATATGATTGTGGTAGTTACACTTCACTTTTCCCCTACCTAGGCTACCTTAGTATTTATGGATCAACAGATATAAATAATCTAGAGAAAACTTTTAGAAAAATAAAATCAGTAATTGAAGATATAAAAGAAAATGGTGTAAAAAAGGAAGAATTTTCAAGAATAAAGAAATATCTTAACCTATTGTTGTATATGAGCTTTGAGACGCCTGAATCTATATCAGGCTATCTGATTGGAGAGCTGATGGACTATGGAGAAATCTGGAGCCCTGAGGATTATTCAAAAGAAAGAAGTAAAGTAAAGATGGAGGAAATAAAAAAGATGGCGCAAGAAATATTTAAATCTGAAAAAATGAATGTAAATTTCCTTGGAGACATAAGCCAAGAAAAGGCGGAGGAATTAGCCCAAATTCTACTCTGATCCCTGACAAGGTCTGTCCTTGTCAGGACGGGGTCGGACCCTGTCCACCACCACCATCAATCACCCCATAACTTGACTTTTACCCCCCCTTTTTTTTGCTAAAAGAAAAATAAGGATTCACTTCAAAAGCGAAGGAAAATCCTAGCACGTTCAAAAATTCAGTTTTGGAGGTGTAATTCTAAGTTGAGAGCCCGGAAAGCTCTAAATCGGTCGCCAAACCAGAATTCAAAAAGTGAGGTGAGGGATGTTTGGATCATCTAGCAAGCCACTAGGTTGGGGAAAACTTGGAGAGCTTCTGAATCGGGAACTAGAAATCGGAAAGCAAGCATCAGTCTTGGATACCGAGCATGTCCACCCCGGTTACATTCCCGGCGGGCATATAGACGCGAGGCTCTATGAGAAGTTACCCGATGGAAGAATACGTGAGGTGCCTGGAAGCAGAGTACACCTAGACCCCAAAACGCTCAACAAAATAAAGTAGAGCTTACAAACAAGCCAAAACTGAATATGTAGGTTGTAAGTAAGAGGAATGGCTTCATAAAGGAGTAAAGTCTGTGCCTACCAGACAAAGGCTTTAGCCTCCATTCCTCTTTCTTGCCTCGTCAAAGACAAAATATAAGCGGGGTATCAAACCATTCCAAGTTCTAGTAAAATAAGATCAAAACAAGAAAGATGAGAAAGAAAACAAAAGTACATATGTCCAAAGAAAATCCTAGAGGAAAGCCTGATATGCTCGATCTTTTCTTAGAAGACGCGTATGCGTATCTTCGAGGCATCGGTTTTGATAAAAGAGTAGAAAGCGAAGAGGTAATCCCTGCCGCAGATGTTAAACAATTGCTTCGAGATAATTTCAATCGGTACTTTAGAGGAGAAGTAGACCTAAAATTTATTATTGGTTTAGCACATATATTCGACAATCTGGCTGTTGGAATCGAGGGAAATATAGAAGGACCAGAGGTAGAACAAATACTAGCCGTAAGCTGCCCTCTTGTTGATATTGAATCTGAAATAATAAAGTACGGAGAGATAAAGAAACCACCCGAGGAAATTAACAGACTAATTCATCAGCTATTTGAAAAGTATCTCAAATGATCGTACAGAAAAGCCTTTAGCTAGCTCTGACTAGCAAAACACCACCCTTCTTATTTGAACATGAATAGTGTTTCACCGCAGGCGCTCCACCAGATACACAGGTCTTGACAGGTTGTTAAGAACTAATGCAAAAGACTATAAAAGCAAATCAGACCCCGAGATAGCATGCACGTTACCACCCTGATATGTTTTAAAACCCGACCTTCTCCTTTATCTTTTAAGTTATATAATTCAAAGGCATACGCTAGAAAACATAATGAAAAAAAATAAAAAATATCCAAAAAGATATCAAGGCTGGGAATTTTACCAAAGCTGAAAAGAAAATGCCAGAGATAGCTCTTTTTTTACAAACCAAATCAAAAAGAGAAAATTTGTTGGTGATCAATTAGATCAAGCTAGTGATTCATTTCTCACCCTTTTTGAAACTCAATTAGAAAAAAATTTTCTCAGCCCAAATAGAAAATCTTCTTTATCATTGTTTCAATCTTCATACTTTTCTAAGCAAGGAAAATTATGAAAAAGACAGAAAATTTTTGGAAGAAGTCAAGAAGATTGAAAGAATAGCCCAAGAAGAATACCTCAAACAGGGAAAATAAACACTTCTAATTCTAATTAGACAGCTTTAGAGCACAGTATTTCAGAGTCTCAGCCTTTCCCCTTTTTTTCTCAAAATCTACTAAAATAGAATTATGAAGAAAAAATTTGCCTTAAAGATCAACAGAAAGAAATATGATGTAGTTACTGTCGACGTGTCAAAATTTAAAGATGAAGATCTAGGAAAAAAAGAAATCATAAAGACAATCCTGCATCTTCCCCAACTCCGTGAAGTTCTTCTCGGAAAAGAGATAACACAAGTTAATTTCTCCTTAGTTCCCCAACCAGAAATTACTATTCAAGCAAAAAAACCAAAAGACATAAAAGGGGGAATGGCAAAAATAAAAAAAGAAATCAAACCTATCCTAGAGGCACTTAGAAGTAAAAACACAAAAAAAGCTGAAGAAGAGACGGCAAAGCTCATACTCAAATTATTAGAAAAGCTTGACAAAAAGGAGGTTGATCATACAGAAGTATCAGAATATTTTGGGACTCTTTTCTGGAGCAAAGGATTTATAGAAAATATGCCCGAGCCATTAAATTCTGCTGTTCTCGAAGGAGCAGATCTAGACTACTACAACGAAAGAGGTAGAAAAAGTAGGTACCACCTTGAAGAATTCAAAAACATAATAAAATATCTCAAAAGTTCTTCAGAAAAGATCCTAAGGCATTAGTAATATGTTTCCTTATCAAGAAAAAGAATCATAATTTTCGAACATCTCTTGATTTTATTTTTATTCTTTCATCCAGAGTAAACCAAAGCAGTCTTCCTCAATTAAGAATATTTACTGTAATAATCAAAGATAAGATCTAAAACCCTCAAAGCAGATTTTCGTACTTAATTGACAAGGTCCGTCCTTGTCAGGACAGGGTCGGATCCTGTCTACTATTATCAGCCACCCTATAACTTGACTTCTATCCTTTTTTTTGCTAAAAGAAAAATAAGGATTCACTTCAAAAGCGAAGGAAAATCCTAGCACGTTCAAAAATTCAGTTTTGGAGGTGTAATTCTAAGTTGAGAGCCTGGAGAGCTCGAATCGCATCATCGGTCAAGAATTTCTAACAAGTGAGGTGTGAGATGGCAGATAACCCTTTGAAAGGAATTTCACCAAAAGCCATCGAACTTGCTAAAAAATGGGGATATGACCCCCTTAAAGTCTTTGGGGACACCACAAGATACATAGGTCTCGACGGTTTGTTAAGAACTGATGCAAAATCTACCATAGAAGCAAATCAGGCACTCGAGCCTGATTTCGCCAGAGGCGGCAGTGGTGGCTGCAACCAAGACGCTAGCAAGGCGAAAGGCTAATCACTAAAACTGAATAAGCAGTCGCTAAGGAAGAAACGGCGGAGGAGGTTGCCATTTTACCTGGTATGCATGTTACCGCCATGCTAGATTGATATCCAACCTCCTCCAACTCTACCAAAGCCAAGATGTCCAATAACACTAAAGAAATTATGCTAAGCCGAGAACTGGAATCAATCTGTCAATATTATTTGAAAGAGTTTAAAAGAGCAAGAAAGACCGTTTCCCTATCAAGGTTAGAGTCAATTGCTAGAAAAGAAGCAGAAAAAGCGAGAAGAAACTATCTGACTCTAAGCCGACCTAAAACCTGCGACACATCAACCTACATCAACTTATGGGTAAGAGAATCTTTAGAAAATAAATTTTATCTTGAAACATTATCCAAGGTAAATCTAAAAAAACAAAATTCCAATAATTCCAACATCTTCATAAAAAGGCTATCAGAGTTTTATAAAATTCTACCATTTGAACTTATTAAGCCACTCCAAGTTAAAATCTTTCAGGCCCCTCTATCAGAAAGACATAAAGTTTGGGAAGATCTCCACATACAAACTGTTGATATAGAAAGAAAAATGCAAAAACTATTAATAGCAAGAAAAAGAGAATTAAGCAAAATAAATCAACTGCCTTTCATAGATATTTTCCTTAAAAAATACAAAATACCCAAGAGAGATTATAAAGAATTCAACGAAAATATAGACAACTTAATAAAAGACATCAACAGCAGATTGCCAAAAACGCAAAATCAAACAAAAGATTTTTACTCAGAGTTTAATCTGCCCTGTTTTATCTGTCAATTAACATTCTTCCCTTTTAATTCTCAGAAAGAAGTCGTTAACTTCGTTGCGAAAGAATATCCTGTTATCAAAAGATTCAACAAAAAAGTAAAAATTATAAAAGACAAAGAAAAAACAACTAGCACGATTTACAGAAAAGAAACGGATACGATCGAAATTACCATGGGGAACGAAGTAAATATCCGACACCAATCCGTAGTGCTAATTCACGAACTAGGGCACGCCATATCAATAATCACTAATTTAGCAAAAGGAGACGATTTAATTTTCAGCAAAGGCAAATATGGAGCTGAGAAAGAAGCTATCAAAATTGAATTGGATATCCTTAAAAAGGCTTCAAAACAATTGTATCAAGCATTTCTAGGAGAAGTTTTAATCACATTTTGTAAGGTACTTTTTGAAATAGAATTAAACAGAAAACCAAGGCAAAACATAAGTAAACTCTATGCCAAAAGCTTTAACCGCTGTTTTCTAGGAGCAAGACAGAAAGAAAACTATCTATATATCCTAGAAGAAGACCTTATTACTTCACCATTCAGAAAACTTCCTCATGCTGTAGCGCTTTACAAATTACTCTACAAGACCAAAGATTAACAATTGTTCGCCTTGTCAGGACGGGGTCGGACCCTGTCCACTATTATCAACCACCCTATAACTTGACTTCTATCCTTTTTTTTGCTAAAAGAAAAATAAGGATTTACCTCAACGGCGGGGAAAAATCCTAAGCACATTTAAATTCAGTTTTGGAGGTGTAATTCTAAGTTGAGAGCCCGGAGAGCTCGAATCGCATCATCGGTTAAGAATTTCTAACAAGTGAGGTGTGAGATGACTAAGTTATTCGACTTGTTTAACTCTCAACGAGATTCTCTAATAATGGGAGATGACTGGTGGAGACAGATAAATATACTTGATCCTAACACCGGTCATCTTACACTGTTGGGGCAAACGGGTCCTGATGATAAAGGCATACGAGTAAGCTTTAACTTAAGTGGAGAACCCAATATTCACTTAACAGACCAGAATGTTCCCAAAGGGGATCCTGGCCGTCATCCATTAAAATAAGGCATGTCACCAACTAAACAAGTGGCAAGGAAAGAGGGCTGTCACTTAGGAGATACCCATGTTGCCACCATGGTAGGCCAAAGCCCAGCCCTCTTTCCTATTTTTCCTTTTTGATCTAAAATCTTAAAAGGTTATGAGGGATTTCAAAAATAACATTAAAATATTTAAAAACAAAACCCAACTCCTTAGCTATTCTCAACTATATTCTTATCTTAAAAAGTTTTTATCCTACAAAATAAGTCCTCTCATTACTAAAAGAATTTTTCTTCTGGCAACTTACGATTTCCTAACAGGCAAGATAGATTTTCCAACTTTTGTTTACATTATCAGCGAGCTAGGATTCCAATTGAACAACTTTTCTGATCTCCTTGACAGAGAAGGTGCTTTAGCATCGATAATACTAGATTTAGACGAACTAGAGGAAGAAAAACTTTTTAGTCTGAAAGATAAAGACATTCTAGACTTAGAAGAAAAACTGATTAACTACTACAAATCCTCTCTGCCAAAAGAATACCATATTAGAAAGACAGTCATTAATAAACTCCAATATCAGGTCTCAAAAAGTAAGAGCATATCAGAAATAAAGGATTTGCTAGTATCGCTTACAAGGGCTAAAAAGAAACCCAGCCTCGGAGAAATCGCTGCTTTTTCCAGAATGGCGGTTTCCAGTATTAACAAGCTTCAACAACCAACAACCAAAAATAAAGAAGAGAAATATTTCATTCACATATTAGAAAGAGTCTCCGATCTAACCACCAACTGGTTTCTAGAAACAGAAGAAAACTATAGTTCCCTAATCCAAACCTTAGCCGATATCGCTGTATTCCCCGAAAAATCGGATAGAATATTGAAAAGAATTATTAAAGAGTATTTTGACAACAAAATTTCAGCCTCAATCGCAACAAAAGCTCTACTTGATGTTCGCAACTGGGCAGTTTTTGTTCAAGATAGAAAAATAATAAAAGCCACAGAACCGCTCAAAGATTTATCTACTCAAGGCGAACAAGAAGCATTGAGAAACTCACTTAATAAATGCCTTAGAACCTTAGAAGGGTAAGAAAGTGTTTACCGCACTGGTTTCCCTCTGGAAAAATAGTGTAACTCTTAGCTGATAGAAATTGGGCAAAACTAAATAAGTAGGTTTTACGAGGAACGGCTCCGTAAAGGAGTAAAGTCTGTACCTACCAGACGAAGGCTTTTTAGCCTCCATTCCTCCTTTTATTTTTAAAAACCAGTCTTGAAATGCCAAATCAATCAAATAAAATTAAAATGGAGAAAGTGAAAAAACAACAAAAAAATAATGAGCTAACTTCTGAAAAATGGGATAAGTATTGGGAAAAAATAGATAACTACCTCGGGAAGACTCTTAATATCAAACACAGACTAGAAAAAGGAGAGGTTATTCCAGCAACAGAAGTTAAAAAACTCCTCCGCGACAATTTTGAAAGTTATTTTAAGGGTGAGGTAGATCAAAAGTTTATAATTAGTTTAGGGGCAAGAATCTATGAGCTATGTCTTTCAGATATAGAAGGTCCAGAATTAGAACAAATATTAGATACAGTTTGCCCACTCGACGATATTACCGCAGGTACTTCTAAACAAAAGTCATCTCGGGAAATTGACCAATTAATTCATCAGCTCTTCGAAGAATATCTCAAAGAATGAGCTTTTCTTCCCTTTAATTTACTGCAAAATATTCAGTCTATTCAACAATTCAATTAATTTTTGTCTTGCCTCTGCCGAAACTGATAAAATTAAAAAGATGCTCCCACAAAAAATAGAAAAAATATTAATAGAATATCAGATGAAATATCGAAAAGCAGGCGTAGATGTTTCATTAGACAATATTAAACAAACAGCAGAGGCAAGCATCAAAGAGGCAGAAAAAAACTACATAAAACTAAAATCGCCAAAAACATCATACAAAGAAACCTATATTACCTATTGGGTTAGGGAAAATTTAGAAAAAGATCTGGCTCGGAAAACTATAATAAAAATTGATCGCAGAAAATTTCCATCAGAACCATATTTTCAAGCCATATCCGAATATTCCTCACTACTTCCTATTCCTCTCCTCTATAGAATCAACCAAGAGATAAACAATACCCCTCCCGCCAAAAGGGAAAAATTATGGAAAGACCTCAATTTCCCCATTGAAGAAGCTAAGAGTAAATTCATCAGGCTAATTTCAACTCGCATAGAATATTTTCTTAAGAAGGAAAAAATGTCACCATTAGAATTTTCTCTCAAGCAATTTAAAATACCAAAAAAAGATTTTCAAAGATTTAAAAGCGAAAAATATAAAACAATCAAAAAATATAATGAACTTTTTCCTAATACTGGCAACTTGCCTTTTTGGTTTTATTCAGAATACAATCTACCCTGTTTTGTTTGCAGGCTCGCAAAATTCCCCTTTGAAAAACAAAAAGAAGCACTTGAATTCGTGTTCCAAAAATATCCATCCTTTTCTGCTTTTAAATCCAAAGTAAAAATTAAAACAGGCGAATCCACATCAATAAAATACGACAAGACAAAAGACAACTTCTTAATAACCATTGATAACTATGCTAACTTCCGCCACCAGATAATGGGTCTTATACACGAGATGAGCCACGTAATCAGCTTTTTAAAAAATTTTCAAAATGGACTAGATCCTCTTGAAAAAGGAAGATATTTTCAGGAGAAAGATGCAATAAACATAGAATTTTCCCTTCTAAAAGATCTATCAGAAGACCTTTTTAGAGCAAGTTTAGCTAAAGCACTAATTGCCTTTTGGACAACTATTTTTGAAACGGAACTTTACAAAAACCCCAATCAAAATGATATAGAAAAACTATATGCCAAAACCTTCAATCTTTGCTTCATCAAAGCAAATCAAAAAAGAAATCCGTTCTATCTCTTAAACGATAAAATACTTACCGCTCCATTTTCTAGCCTACCACATGTTGTGGCATACACAAACATTCCCCTCTAATTTAGTTTTGTTGACAATGTCCGTCCTTATCAGGACAGGGTCGGACCCTTCCACCACCATCAATCACCCCATAACTTGACTTTTATCCTTTTTTTTTGCTAAAAGAAAAATAAGGATTCACTTCAAAAGCGAAGGAAAATCCTAGCACGTTCAAAAATTCAGTTTTGGAGGTGTAATTCTAAGTTTAGAGCCTGGAGAGCTCTAAATCAGTATCGGACAGATCTAACAAGCGAGGTGTGAAATGGCTGGACCCTTTAATAGACCGATCAATTTAGGTGATCTCTATAACTCGGCATTCGGCGATGGGGTTAAAGGTGGAAGTCTGAACTTTACGCGAGACAGCGAAGGAAACTTGGTAAATGCACATTTCTCAATATATGGAGATGGAGCCCATTTTTCTTGGGATGTAGATCCAAAAACCGGCGATGTCTCAGGAGTCCACGGCTGGATTCATGATCCCAGAACGCCATGGTAAAAACCAAAACTGAATAAGCGGCTCTTAATAAAGAGGAAGTGCCCTTGAAAGGGTAAGCTTGAATGCCGCCAAGCAAGAATTAGATTCCACTTCCTCTTTTTAAGTAATTTTAAGTAAAAGGTGTAAAATAAAATGGTTATTCTCCAATAAAATAGAAAAATGACAAAAATTAATCTCAAATCTCAAGCACAAGACGAAAAAGACTTAATATGTTATAGTGAAGGCTTTTACGAAACTTTCTACAAATACTTAAAGGAGGTTGTAAAAAAAGGCAATCTCATAAAAGAAGAGCACATCAAAAGCATATTTCTAATGGCCTTAAGAGACTTTTTTAAAGGGGAAATTGACTTACATTCGCTATCATCAATCAGTTGTGAATTATACTACGAGATTGGCAAACCATCTGAAATAGATGCTAATTTTGAAAAAGAGTTAGCAAGAGCTTTATTTAGCGCAACTGAGATTTTCTATTACCAGCTAAATAAAGAAAAAGACGCTCACAATAAAGATATTTACAAAAAGCATTTACAGAATCTTAAAGAATACTACGAGAAACACAAAAACAATATTTTATAATTTCTAACCATCTAGAATAAGAAATTAATAAATTAAGACCTAAGAATTTCCCTATTCCCTATTACTTTCTAGCCATATATCCTTTTATAAACCAGACCCCTTAAAGGGTAATTGACAAGGTCCGTCCTTGTCAGGAAGGGTTGGACCCTTCCACCACCATCAATCACCCCATAACTTGACTTTTATCCTCTTTTTGCTAAAAGAAAAATAAGGATTTACCTCAACGGCGGGGAAAAATCCTAAGCACATTTAAATTCAGTTTTGGAGGTGTAATTCTAAGTTGAGAGCCTGGAGAGCTCTAAATCGGGTTAGTCAATATCTTTAAACAAGCGAGGTGTGAGATGAATACATATGGACCTGGGGATAAAAAAGATAAGTATGACGGCTACCCGTCAATTGAGGTCGGAGGACGAACGATGTACCCAGATATCACAGGTGGTCTCCATACCACCCCCTCAGAGGCGATCTATGAAAACATGCGTCGCGAAGGTGACTTTAGCAGGGGCACTAGTGGAGGGTGCCACCAAGATCCAGACAGGATAGCACGCGATAACGAGCGCCAAGATACAGACAGAGTAGCACGCGATAACGAGAAAGATAAATAACACAAATCAATCCTTCAAAACTAAATAGGTGATTAGAGCTTAAGGAGAAGGGTGCTCCGTTAACATGGAGATAAAGCACACAATCACTGTGCAAGGGCTCCCGCGCCCCACCCTTCCTTTTCTTTATCATATTTTTTAAAATAATTAATTAAATATCTCATGTTACCCAAAAATCTCAAAACTATCTATGAAGAATATCTTCCTGTTTACCAATCAAGACCAAAGTTATTTAAACCCGATAAACTAAGAGCTTTAATACTCAAAAGCGCCAAGGAAGCAAAAACAAATTATGAAAAGTTAAACCATCCAATAACATGCTCCAAGAACATTTACATTAGAATCTGGGTTAGAAGAGCCATTGATAAAGACTTAGTCTCAAGAAGCACTCATGATACATCTCCCAAGCACTTTACCTCATTGCTTAGATCTTCGTCCGAATACTTTTTACTTCTACCTGAAAAAAAACGTCATCAGATTAAAAGAAAATTTTTCGCTACCCCTCCCGAAAAACGCAAAGAAGTTTGGGGAAGTTTTAATCTCCCTTTCAAGAAAATAGAAAAAAGCTTTATCAAAATGACCACAGAAAGAATTAAACTTGCCTCTAAACAAGGATATGATTCTTACCTTAGCATGCTTTTAGACAAGAATAAAATACCCCAGACTGAGTACAAAAGCTTTGTCAAAAATAATAAGAAAATCATCCAATACTGTAACCAACAACTACCTGATATTAACAATTTAGCTACATGGTTTTACTCAGAATTTAATCAACCCTGTTTTATATGTCAAATACCTAAATTCCCCTTCAAAACCATTGATAATGTAATAGGCCCCTTTACAAGAAAATATAAAGTATTAAATAGATTCAAACATAAAGTAGACATAAAACTAGGCAACAACTCACAAATGTTCTATAAAGAAGATAAAGACATATTTAAGATAATTATCAACAGAAACAATAATATTCGTCATCGAATTACTGATTTAATTCACGAATTAAGCCATGTGGTCAACTACCTTCAAAGTTTTAGCAGAGGAATTAACCCTCTAGAAAAAGGGTCATATTGGCGCGAGAAGGAAGCATTCAAGATCGAACTTTCAGTAATCAAAAAGGTCTCACCCTTACTTCTAAAAGCCTCATTTGGCGAAATCCTGAGGATTCTTTGGAGATTATCTTTTGAAACCGAACTTTACAAAAACCCTCATCAAGATTTAAGTAAACTATATGCAAAAACCTTCAATCAATATTTCAAAAAAGCAAAACAAAAAAGAAATCCATTATACATTTTGGACGATTGGATAATCCTTCAACCCTTCATGACTCTAACTCACGCAATTGCTCAAAGCCAAGTGATTTATGAAAAGTTGATTAAAAACAGATAACATCCAACCTTGCCCTTACAAACAAATCACAAATTCCAAGATCCAAATTACAAACAGCGCACAAGCACTAATAAACAAATTACAAACAAATTAGGAACACTGAACTTAGTATTATGAATTATGTATTATGGGAACAATGCATTTTCATGCATAATACATAATACAAAATACTAAATACTGTCTTCCAGCCAGCTTCGACTAACTCCGCCACAGGTGGAGACTAACTTTGACCAACCTCGCTCTAAGCGAGGAAATCCGACTGCTTTCCCCTTGCCTTAAAGCCTCAATAAACCTAAAATTAGTCTGTGATACAAAAAATAGAAAAAGCGATATATTTTTCCTTCTCTCTCCTTTTTTTTCTCTTGCCCCTTATTGTCATTCCTGTCACATCCGAACTTTTTGAATTCAATAAAATCGTTTTTCTCTACATTTTAACCACAATAATCACCGCTTTTTGGCTTGCCAAAATTATCATCAGCCAAAAACTCAATTTCAAAAAAACTCCGCTTGATTTGCCCATTATCACTTTTCTTCTTGCAAACCTTATCTCAACCTACTTTTCAATTGACAGGCATATGTCTATTTTTGGCTATTACTCCCGCTTTAACGGCGGGCTTCTTTCAATTATTTCCTACACGCTTCTTTACTTTGCCTTTGTCAATAACATTAAAAAGGAAAAAGTAATTGATTTTATAAAAATCACCTTTGCCTCAAGCGTTATTGTTTGTCTTTATGCCATCCTTCAAAAAGCAGGCATTGATAAAAACATCTGGGTGCAAGATGTCCAAAATCGCGTTTTTTCAACTCTCGGCCAACCCAATTGGCTTTCCGCCTTTATTGTTTTTATCTTTCCAACAAGCCTTGCTTACGCTTTTTATCTTGGTAAAAAGAGATCGCAAAGAAGATTTTTTATACTTGCCTTAATTTACTTTCTGGTTCTTCTTTTTACAAAATCGCGCTCGGGACTTTTGGGATTTGTTGCAGCAAATATTTTATTTTGGCTCATTTCTTTTTTTATCAACAAAGCTAAAATCAAAAAGCAAGCTTTCCTTTTCAATCTTTCAATTATCTTTATCACTTTAATAATTGGAACTCCTTGGACTCCCAGTCTAAAAGAGCTGATTTCAAAAAATAAAAATGCCGTCCCTCCTCAAGCAGGCACCGTTCTTGAAACAGGAGGAACTGAATCAGGAGAGATCAGAAAAATCGTCTGGAAAGGAGCCCTTAAAGTCTTTAAAGATTACCCTGTCTTTGGCACAGGACCTGAAACATTTGCCCTTTCCTATTTCAAATACAAGCCAGCCGAACACAATCTCACATCTGAATGGGATTTTGTTTACAACAAAGCTCACAACGAATACCTAAATTATCTTGCCAATACAGGCATTTTGGGTCTTTTTAGCTATCTTATCCTTATTCTTTCATCAATTTTAATGATGGCAAGAGAAATTAAAAAAACAAAAGATGAAAAAGAAAAGTTTATAATCCTCGGCTTTCTTTCAGGATATATTGGCTTTCTTATAACCAACATCTTTGGCTTCTCGGTTGCTGTCACTAGTTTTCTATTCTTTATTTATCCGGCTATTGCCTTCTCTTTCAAAAATCAAGCCGAAGAAAAAGAAGAAAAATATTATTTTGACGCTAAAGCAAAAATAAGCCTTTTAATTTTAGGTTTCATTTCTATTTTTATAACCTATAAAATCATCAACTACTGGCTGGCTGATTTTTACTATAGCCGCGCCAAAGATTACAACAGAAGCAAAAATTACGCTTTTGCTCAAGACTCTTTAAATAAAGCCATAAAAATAAACCCAAAAGAGCCGGTTTATCTTGACGAACTTGCCAAAACCACTCTTGGCCTTGCAATTTCTGCCTTTAATAAAAATAACCAAAATCAAACAGAAGAGTTAGCAAACAAAGCTCTTGACCAAATTAAAGAAGCCGTTAACCTTTCGCCAAACAACATCTTTTTTAGAAAAACATACTCTTCCATATTAATCCAGCTTTCAATTATTGACCCCAAACTTACCACCGACGCCGAAAATTCGCTACTTGATCTTTCTCAATTTGCTCCAACTGACCCTAAAGTCTATTACAATCTTGGCCTGATTTATCTAAGATCAAATAATCCTCAAAAAGCAAAAGAAGTGCTTGAAAAAAGCGTTGAGCTTAAAAGTAACTACCGCGACGGAAGGCTTGCTCTATCGACCGCCTACAATAAACTAGGAGAAAAAGAAAAAGCCAAAGAAGAGCTAAAATACACTCTTGAAAAAATAAACCCCAACGACGAGTTTGCCAAAAACCAGCTAGAAGAGATAAAATAGCCGATTTTCTGATATAATATTAATATGATAAGAAAAATAGTCCTCTCAAAAGATCCTGTGATAAGGCAAAAAGCAAAGCCAATCAAAAAGTTTGATAAGAAAATCAAACAATTGGCAGAAGACTTGATCGACACTCTTCGTGTCCAAAAAGACCCTGAAGGAGTCGGACTTGCCGCCTGCCAAATTGGCAAATCCCTCGCTATTTTCGCCTTCCTTGATAAGGATAAAAAAATAAGAGTAATTGCAAACCCCAAAGTGGTCGAGACCAAATACAATAAGAAAAAAACAAAAAAATCAATCCTTGAGGGGTGTCTTTCAATCCCCGATTATTACGGGCATGTTAAAAGACCAAGTGAAATTACTATCAAATACCAAGATCTTGAAGGCCAGGAAAAAACAGAAACCTTCAAAGGCTTTCAAGCTCATATCATCCAGCATGAAATTGATCACTTGAATGGCGTTCTTTTTATTGACCACTTGATAGAACAAAAGCAGCCGTTATATGAATTGAAAGGATCAGAATGGGAAAAGGTAGAAATATAATTAACACCAAGATAGTCTTTTTTGGAACACCTGATTATGTTGTCCCTATCCTTGAGGCTTTACACAAAAATTTCAGATTTAAAGACGGAAGCCAGATAATAGCCGCTGTTATCACCCAAGCTCCAAAACCAGCAGGAAGAAAAGGAGAACTTGCCTATTCAGCCGTTGATAAATGGGCTTATCAGAAAAGAATTCCTGTTTTTTATGATATGAATAAGTTTCTTGAATCAGGCATTGAAAGCGATTTGGCAATTTTAGCCTCATTTAGCTTGATAATTCCCCAAAGGGTTATTGATTCCTTCAAAAAAGGAATCTTAAACATCCACCCCTCGCTTTTGCCAAAATTTAGAGGAGCATCGCCAGTTCAGGCAGCAATTGCTCTTGGCAAAAAAGAAACCGGAGTCTCAATAATTAAACTTGACAGCCTTCTTGACCATGGGCCGATAGTCTGCCAGTTTAAAGAGGAAATTGATGAAAACGATACCACAGAAACTTTAAGAAGAAGACTCTTTGAAAGATCATCTCAAGTCTTGGTTGAACTTTTGCCTGCCTACCTTGAAGGAAAAATTAATCTTAAAGAACAAGATCACAAAAAAGCAATATTTTGCTATGAGATAAAAAAAGACTACGCTTTCATCGACCCAGCCATCCTTCAGGATACCTTTAAAGGCCAGGCCTTTAAAGGGGGTAATTTTAGAATTCAATTTATGAAAAATAAAGAGATAAAGGCTAGTCCAAGAAATATTAATAATTTCATTCGCGCTATGAACCCTTGGCCGTGCGCTTGGACCGAGGTTAAATTGCAAGAAAATGGCGAAACTAAAAGATTGAAAATCACAAGTTCCCACTTGTCAGGCAAAAATCTAGTTTTAGATGAAGTTCAGCTTGAAGGCAAAAACCCAGTAACTTGGGAGCAATTTAAGGTGGGATACCCTCAAAACTCGCTTGTGAGTTAAGCTAAAGAAATATCGCTAAACTCGCCAATCGACTTATACTTCTTAATCCTTTTAATACACTTTGCGCAAAGACGCATTTTCTTCTCTTCTCCGTTAATCAAAACTGTTACCCTCTGTAAGTTGACCTTAAAAAGTCTTGGCGTCTTGGTGGTCCTTTTTTTCCACCTCTTTCCCGCCACACCTCGCTTGTGAGTGTGGGAACGGCCCATCACATTTCCTTTACCGCAAATTTGGCAAACGTATGACATATCTTTTATTCTACCTGAAAAACAAGACAAATTGTATTATACTAGAAAGACTGAAAAAATAAAATGCTAATTATTTACAAGATCATTGCTTTCTTAATTGCGATCAGTGTCCACGAGGCTGCACATGCTTGGATGGCAAACAGGCTTGGCGATCCAACCGCAAGACTTCAAGGTAGAATGACCTTAAATCCACTCAAACACTTAGATCTTTATGGAACAATCATAGTTCCCTTATTTCTCATTTTATTTGGCTCGCCCTTTGTCTTCGGCTGGGCAAAACCTGTAGGCTTTGATCCCTTCAATCTTAAAAATCCGCGAAAAGATGCCGGTTTAATATCTCTATCAGGACCAGTTGCCAACTTTATAACAGCCGTTATCTTTGCCCTTGTTGTTAGACTTGCTAGCGGTCCTTTCTCAATACTAGCTATTTTACTGCCTCTTTTTTACTTAATCATAGTTATAAATTTAGTACTAGCAGTTTTCAATCTTATTCCAATACACCCTCTTGACGGAGGAAAAATCCTAGTAGCAATCTTGCCTCCTAAAGAAGCAGAAGAAACAGACAGATTTTTAAACCAGTACGGCCTAATTATCATCTTTATGCTTATTTTTCTTTCTTATCGCGGCGTTTCACCTCTAAATGCTTTCTTAAGCCCAATCATTAATTTCCTTATTAATTTGCTTTTACCACAAGGCAATTTGATCTAAAATTGCCCCTTCCCAAACACTTGATTTTACTGTTATAATAAAAATGACCCTGCTTTAGAGGGAAGTTCCGGGGAAGCTTTTTCCTCACCAGCTTTCTTTAAGGGAGGGCAAATTTCTTAAACCTGCGGGTTTGAGATGAGCCCACCCACCTGGATCAATTCCGGGGAAAAATTCAACCGGAAACCCGAAAGCGGGGTCAACCTTTTGGAAAACTCTCCCATCAAAAACCACTTTCTGATATAATATTCTCTGCTACCTTTATGCCGGGGTAACTCAGTGGCCAGAGTAGCTGTTTTGTAAACAGCAAGTCGTGGGTTCGAATCCCACCCTCGGCTCACAAAAATAAAATGCTGGGGTGGCGGAGTGGACAAACGCAACAGTCTGTAAAACTGTCGCCCGAACGGGCTACCCAGGTTCGAATCCTGGCCCCAGCACAACTCGAGGGCGTCAGTATCAGGTATCAAGAATAGGTAAAAAGGCAAGAGGTAAAAGACCAGGATATCAGACATCGGACAATCAGATATCAGCTGTCGGATATCAGCTATCGGAGTTAGTTGGAAGCTTGTATTTAGTATTTTGTATTATGTATTATGCATAAAAATGCATTATCCCCATAATACATAATTCATAATACTAAGTTCAAAACTTTTCCCTTTGTTCTATGTTCTATGTTCTTTGTTCTATTTTGAAGTTTTGACTTTTAAATTTTAAGTTTTAAGTTAATTTGTGATTTGTACTATGAAATCTTCTCTTTTTGACTATAATCTCCCAAAAGCGCTAATTGCCCAAAAACCAGCCTCACCTCGTGATGCCTCAAGACTTCTTGTAATTAATAGAGAAACTAAAACCATAAGCCATCATAAATTTAGCGATATCGCCAATTTTATGGGAGAAAACGATATTCTAATTTTCAATAAGACAAAAGTCTTCCCCGCAAGAATTATTGCTAGAAAGGAAACAGGCGGAAAAATCGAGGTCTTGTTTCTTGAAGAAATAAGACCAAAAATATGGCAAGTTTTAACAAAACCTGGAACCAAAGAAGGTCATAAAATATTTTTTAAAGACCAAGAATTCACTTGCCTCAATCAAGATAGTAATCAAACTCTAATCAAAACCAAACTCAAAAAAGATGAGCTCTTTTACCTTCTTCAAAAATTTGGCAAAACTCCCCTACCCCCTTATATTAAAACAAACCAAAAAGAATCCCTTTTAAGGAAACAATATCAGACAGTCTATGCTCAAAAAACAGGTTCGGTCGCAGCCCCAACGGCGGGATTCCACTTTACCAAAAGATTAATTAGAAAGCTTAAAAATAACGGAGTAAAGATAGAATTCGTGACTCTTCATGTTGGGCTGGGAACTTTTGCTCCTATTAAAAGCGAAAACCTAGAAAACCATAAAATCCATTCTGAGTATTTTGAGATTAAAAAAGAAGTAGCAGAAAGGCTTTTTGAGGCAAAAAAGGATGGCAAAAGAATAATCGCAGTCGGCACCACCACGACGCGCGCTCTTGAAAGCTTGGACAGGGCCTGTCCCGAAATTTCAGGCAAGACAAATCTTTTTATTTATCCACCCTTCAAATTTAAGATGACAGATGCTTTGATAACAAATTTTCACCTTCCCCACTCAACTCTTCTTGCCTTGGTTTCAGCATTTGTCAGCTACCCGCAAACCAAAGAAAAATTTAAAGATTTTAGTTCTAGCTTAATTGGCAAAGCTTACCAAGAAGCAATAAAAAGAGGTTATCGCTTTTATTCTTTTGGGGATGCCTGCTTTATAATCTAAAGGCTGTCTGTTATAATTTTTAAAAGTGCCTGGGTAGCTCAGTCGGCAGAGCGCATTCTTGGTAAGAATGAGGTCTCGGGTTCGATTCCCGATCCAGGCTCAGATTACACACTCTTCTTCCGCTTGCATTCGCAAGAGAGCGCATTCTTGCCTTACGGCGACTGGCGTCTAAAGAATGAGGTCTCGGGTTCGCCCATAAAGTAGAACATAGTTCGCTTCAGGGCGCCCCGAACTGAGTTTTGCTCTAGTTCTGGGGCGATTCCCGATCCAGGCTCAAAAACTAAGAAGAAACCCCCAGCTCTTTTAACAAACGACAGATTTTCGATTCCACCCACTCATAAGAAAGATACTTTTTACCCAATTTGAAATTCTGAGATACAATTCTCTCAACCCTATATTTATTGTTGAGAAGGTTTTCAACCTTCCTTAATGAACCTGTTTTTATTTTTTCATCTATTTCTGTTGTTCTAAAACCTAAAGGTTTTATATCCTCCATATATACAGGATAAGGTGTAAGTATCAGAGGTTTCTTAAAGAAAACAGACTCAACAAACTGATTACCAAAACCTTCCTTCTCTGTTGGATAAACAACAAAATCAGAGTTCAAGTAGCAGTCCCAAAGAGTATATATTCTCCTTCTTTTATAATGGTTGTTAATTTTAAGATCGACAACTCTTCTTTTTGAATTTACAAACCTGCCTATAAACTTGCACCTTATACCGGCCTTGTAAGCCAAACGTTTAACTTTTTTTAGGTAAAGATAACCTTCATCTCCAGCATGCCCCGCAAAGACAAGAACAATCCTAGGATTATTTAATTTCTTGACAAGCTCAATAGCAATTTCCAACCTTTTTCTGGGAACGATTCTCGTCGCCTGCAAAAAAACAACGTCGTCGAAAGATAAACCAAAATCGTCTCTAAAATGCGAAGCGTATTTATCAAGGCTGATGTCTAAAGAAAAGTCAAAAGAGTCCCAAATAACTTGGGATTTTATACCCATTCTTTCAAAAAGTTCGCGTTGGGCGATAGAATTAATAGTCACATGTTTAATGTAAGGCAAATCAGGAGGAAACCACCGCTTAAAAAAGTCAAAGCACTTTGAAGCCAAAAAACGCTCCCTCTCCCACCAAAAATCATGATGACGAGCAATAGTTGGAATTTTATATTCCTCAATAAACCTTGCCAGACCAACCGCAAAAGGAAAATGCATTGGCAAGGAAAAAACATTGGAAACCACCAAGAGATCGGGTAAAGCACCATTTCCAAGCGAACGGCGCAAAAGACCCTCTATTCTTCCTGCTATCTCAAAAACCTCAACCTCAATTTTCTCAAAGCTCTTCTTTGATTCAACCACCCATCTGTAAAGTTTAGCAATTTCAGGATTTTGAAAATTGAGTTCAGGAAGAAGAATACCCTCTCTGTCAAGTTGACCTGCCACAAAAAGAGTTTTATGGCCCATTCTTGAGAAAATTTTGCCCCAGTTGTCAATCTCAAGACTAACCCCATCAAGACCAAAGATTCTTGTGGCTAAAAAAGTAACCTTCATTAATAATCTAATCTTATGAAAAAAAGTAAGACTTTGTAAATAAGCACTTTTAAAAGCAATAATTGTTTGATAAAATAGAGCCATGGCGAAAAAAGGAGCTCGAGAAATAGTTGGATTAATTTGCAAAGAATGCGGCAGTCAAAATTACACCACAACCCGCAACAAGGTTAATATGGAGAAAAAACTAGAAATTAAAAAATATTGCAAGATTTGCAAAAAAGTCACCCTTCACAAAGAGAACACGAAATTAAAGTAAAATGGACCCTGAAAGACAAACATCAGGACCTTATGTAAGTGTTGAGGCTAACCCCGATAAAAACAGATTCTATAGCTTGGTGCAACAAGCACAAACAACTATTTTAGATGTAGGTTGTGGAGAAACTAACCCCAGCCGAGGAATATATCCAAGATGTTCGTGGAAAACACCGAGAGGAGTGCTTTGGGTAGGATGCGATCCAAATGCAATAGCAAACAACGAAGGAAAAGTCCAAATTCACACTTTAGGTCCTCATACTACCAACCCCAGCCAGATGATATTTTTTACGCTAGAGGTTGATTCTATACCACCATTCGCACCTGATTACATTTCCCTCGTGGCTCCAAATCCTAGGGATATAGCAGAAGAAGGGCTACTCTATAGTCTAGAAAAGTTTTTACAAATTGCCAGCCAAAAAATAATCATAGTTTTAGATGACAGAACTCAAGAAGCAAAACGTTACGGCAATCAGGCAAAATCAAAGATAGCAGAATGGGCCAAAGAAAACAATCTATCGCGCGATAACACTAGACCCAGCATCTTCACACCCAATTCAGCCGATCTTGGCGCCTCTGGAAACACTTGGTATATCCTCAAAAAGAAATAAAAACAAATCAGAAAGTAGAACAAAGAGAGTAGAAAGCAGTAAGCAGAAAGTAGAAAGGGTAATAAAATTTTGAGCTTTATACAACTACAAATACATCGATGTATTTGTAGTAAATTGTTAGAACAGGGTCCGACCCTGTCCCAGCAAACTTTTAACTCTTGAGCATAGATTTAGGAATTAGGAATTTTTGCTTTCTACTTACTACATTCTACTTCCTACTTGTATTTGTTGCATAGTACGTAATACAAGATACTAAATACTGATATTTCCAGCTAGCTCCGACCAAATTCGCTTGCTTCTTGATACTAGCCTCAATCAGTTCTTCGAATCGGACTTAGGCTAAAAGTTAATAGCAGACTCTCGAGCTTTTCAAGTCAGTTTTTGCTATAATTTACCCATAGGGCTGTAGTTAAATGGCATAACAGCGGTCTCCAAAACCGCTATTGGGGGTTCGATTCCCTCCAGCCCTGCCGAGTACTATTTGGATCCGGCTTCGCCAACACCAAAATGGTATTGACGGAAGATTCTAAAAATAGCTAAAGATGGCTTCTGTTGAATTTGAACAAGATATATTATTGTCACTAGGTCTGTCCTTGAGAGTCACTGGTTCAGAAAATCTAGAAAATCTTGACGCGACACTCAAAAGTATAGAAAGCCATGATTTCACAGATTTTCTAAGGAAAATTACTTCCAATCTGAATCCTGAAGAGAAACGAAGAGTAAAAAGATTTCTCTCCGCTCGCAAATCATATCTTGAAATGGAAAAACAATTCCACACCTGACTCCAAGAGCCTCCACATAAACCCAATTTACTATAAATACATCGATGTATTTATAGTTAAAAGTTAAAAATACGATCCCGACAACACTGGGTGTTAATTAAGTTCGAACAATGGGTTATTCGGGCTTGATTTTCAAAATACAAAAGAGTATAAAAAGATTAAGATGAAAGAAAAAGGACAAGCAAGCGCAGTTTTAATCATAGTTGTTTTTCTCCTTCTTGGCGTCATTGGTCTTTTGGTCTATCAAAATCTGCAATTGCAAAAAATAGTTCAGAACAATAATAATCAGACCACCAATAAAACTGAGGCTGAAGTTCCCGAAATCTACCCTACCCAACCAGAAACAACTTCAACCCCAAGCGCCACACCTAAAAGTCAAGCTAATATACCCACCGGCTGGCTGACTTATAAAAATGAAAAGTATGGCTTTCAAATTTCCTATCCCCCAACCTACAAAGCACTAACTGATAAAAACAATCTTTACGGCTGGCCCAAAGCTGTGGTTTTGATTTATAGCGGCGGACAATCTTATGACTTGCCAATTGAAGTTTGGGATAGTGTAGCTGAATATCAGGCAAAATACAAAAACGAGCCCAACCTAACCGTCAAGAAGATCGGCGACAAATATATAACTTTGGTTAATGCGAATCAAAATCCGGAAGTAGACCAAATTATCTCCACATTTTCAACCACAGAATAGACAGAGTAAAATTACAAACTAACTCAAAACTTAAAAGTCAAAAGTCAAAACTTGAAGCTAGAACAAAGAACATAGAACATAGAACAAAGGGAAAAAATTACAAATTCCAAATCACAAATTACAAACAAATTCCAAATTACAAATTCCAAATCACAAACAAAAAATTCCAACTTTTAACTTTGAACTTTTAACTTTTTATTAATTTTGCTTTCTACTTACTACGTTCTACTTTCTACTTGTATTTCCTGCATAATACATAATACAAAATACTAAATACTGTCTTCCGACTAACTTCGACTAACTCCGCCCCGCTGACTCTTGGACAGGGTCTGACCCTGTCTGACAGTATGATGAGTTTCATCACCACAGAAATAAATCCAGTCAAGATCTCCATTTAAAGATATCTTGAGATGGCAACCGCAAGAAGGATTTTTGATCTCAACTCCCCAACCCATTCTGAGCCTGCTCAAGTCATCAGGAGGATTCTTGCTCGCTTTTAACCTCGCCACTATTTCAGAATCGACCCCAGAAACAATTTTAAAACCACCTCTTGCATATTCCTCTGCCATAGCCTTCCAAAGCTTTCTTGCCCAATTGTAAGCTCGAGGGCGCTTTTCTTTATCTAAAAGATTAATTTCCCTTGCTACTCTCTCCTTTTCTGCCCTTGCTTCCCATACCCAAAAACCAGGCGTCTGTCTCGTAAGGATATTTGCCTCAACCAATCCCAATCTTTTCAAAACATCAATTCTCTTTTCTCTCTCTCTAGCATCTAGATGAAGACCATTTGCTCTCTCAAAAACATAAAATGGTGATCTCTTTCTAAGAGGAATATTTTCCAAAATAGACTCACTAAAATCAAAAAAGTCGTCTACCAAGACCAGACACCCAGCATATTTTTTGTCCTTTTCCTCGCTTTGCTTCTGCCAATTTGAAGGATTAAAAATAAATCTCTCAAACTCTTGGCTACCAAATACAAAGCAAACAGCAAAACCGAACGGCCTATCTTTCCAATTCTTTCTATCTTCCAAAAAACTCACAATTTCCTTTCCCCAAGGCCTATCTAAAAGACTTTCAGGAATAAAAGCCTTTTCAGCTTCAATGCCAAAAGATAGTTGCGGTGATTTTTTTCTTTCTATCACAATGCTACTGGCAGTTATTGTCTTTCTTTGTTAAAATTAAGAAGATTATATCAGAAAGGAGGCGATTTTTAATGGTTGTTGTTAAAAAGCAAAAAGGCGAGTCAGAAGATAAACTCATCAACCGATTTAAGAAAAAGGTTTTGGATGAGGGCATCGTCATTGAAGCACGAGAAAGAAAAGAATACAAACCTAAATCTCAAATCAGAAAAGAGAAAAAATACCGCCTCAAATTCTTGGATGAATTGGCAAGAAAAAGAGCCAAGAACAATTAAGGCTTAAGGTGAATAAAACTTGGGCGGTGTTCTTTTGTCAAACCAAACTTCTTTAAAGCCAAAAGATGATCTGAAGTTCCGTAGCCTTTATTCTTTTCCCAATTATATTTTTTGTAAGCGGCAAGACGAGACATCTTTTTCATTATCTTGTCGCGGTAAACTTTGGCAATAATTGATGCTGCAGCAATTGAAAAAGACTTTTCATCGCCATGAATAATTGCCAGCTGTCCGCCTTCTATTTTCACTTTTTTTGTCTTTCTATTAGCTTTTCTTGTTGTTTTTTTTGGCATCCTAATACCACCTATATATGGAACATAAAATGCGTCAATGAGTATAAAATTTACCCTCCTTCTAACCCTCTTTTCCACTTCTCTTATCGCCCGACGAAAACCCGAAAAAGTTGCTTTGGCAATACCGTAGCGGTTGATTTCCGAAACAGAAGAAACTCCTACCCCAAAAGAAAAGGCATTCTTTCTTATCCAAGAATAAGCTTTCTTTCGCTCGCCCTCTGTCAACTTCTTAGAATCATTTATTTTAATCCCATCTTTTGAGGCTTGTTTTACAATTTCAGAAAAATTGCCTCTAAAAACTGCAGCCGCGCAAACCAAAGGCCCTGCCAGAGATCCTCTTCCTGCTTCATCAAGACCGGCTATTACTTCATAGCCTTTCTCTAGAATCTTTTTTTCGTAATAGAAGTTGGGAAGATTTTTCACTTTCTTGATTTAGAAGATTTAAAAGAATCAATAACAGCTCTAATATCTTCTTGAAGTTGCTTGAACTGGTTTGGGGTTAGGCCCCTCGTGCCAAACCTTCTTGCTATCACCAAGGCTAAATCGTCATCCTTAAGACCTGACTTCTTAAGCCTTGATAAAGACTCTTCCCAAACCCCTTCTGCTATCCCCTCAGGATCTGATGTATCAACTTCTGAAAACAAATTGGGGGTTGACTCCTGAAGTTCAAAGGCAACACGAGCAGCAACATTTCTCAAATCCCCTTGTAACTCAGCAGGTACTATAGAAGATCTCCTCTTTCCTGCTTCAAGAGGAGTAAATTGACCCGTTGGTGTTATTCTGGCAACTAACTCTTTTCCACCGACAACAGGAAGAATAACCAATCTTTCTCTTTCAGTCATACTATCTTGATTATATATTGTTTTGGCAAGTTCTTTCTGATAAAATTCTTGTTTGTGAGGAAAATTATCAACTATCTACAAGGAGTTCGCCTTGAATTAAGCAAAGTTACCTGGCCCAAGAAAGAAGAAACTGTAAGAATGACTTTGACAGTTATCGTCTTTTCGGCTATAGTAGCAGGTTATGTCGGGATTTTGGACTTTCTTTTTACCACAATCTTGACTAAAATCTTTGTGAGATGAAAAAAATAAAAGAAGAGAAAAAGGAAGAAGAATTAGAGGTTGAAACGCCGACCAAAGTTGTTGGTCATTTTGTTATTAATAAAGAGGAAAACCCTCTTGCCCGCTGGTATGTTGTTCATACCGCTTCAGGCCATGAGATGCGCGTTGCTGAAACCCTTCGCCAAAGAGTCGAATCAATGGGATTTGAAAGAAATGTCTTTGAGCTGATGGTGCCAACTCAAGACAGAGTGGTTATAAGAAGCGGCAAAAAGTCAACCGTCAAAGAAAAAATCCTTCCCGGCTACCTTTTAGTCAAAATGATTATGGATGATGCCACCTGGCTTGCTGTTCGCACTACACCAGGAATTACAGGCTTTGTTGGCGCCGGCAAAAGCCCTACTCCATTAAGTGAAAAAGAGGTTGAAAATATTCTCAAATTTATTTCAACTCCTGCCAAAAGATTTAAGACCAGGTTTTCAACTGGCGAGGCGGTTAAAATCGTTGATGGGCCTTTCTCAGGATTTTTGGGCTCAATCAGTGAAATGGATGAAGAAAGAGGCAAAGTTAAAGTTTTGGTTTCAATCTTTGGTCGTGAGACTCCAGTTGAACTTGACTTCCTGCAAATCCAGAAAGTCTAATTCCCGATCTGGCAACCTAGACCACTTCGGAAGTGGATTAGCTTGCCACATCGGAACTAGAGCAACAAAAACTTCAAGCATTTCATCTATTTACAATTTCCAAAATAACCTCTATAATAAATTACCTCATCAAATGAGGGAGACCTTTAGTTGCGGTCGCAAGCCTTTTTTCCTCTACTTGCTTCTGCAATTAAAGCTTTAAAAATGGCAAAGAAAGTCAAAGTTGTAATCAAAGTTAATCTTAAAGCTGGAGAGGCTACCCCCGCTCCCCCGCTTGGCCCGGCTTTGGGTCAGCATGGAGTTGCCATTATGGATTTTGTCAAAGCTTATAACGACAGAACCAAAGATATGAAAGGCCAGGTCGTGCCTGCTGTCATCACGATTTATGAAGACCGCTCTTTTGACTTTGAATTAAGAAAAGCACCAGTTTCCGAAATGATTAAAAAAGAATTGGGGCTTGATAAAGGCTCGGGACAAGCTTTAAGAGAAACAATCGGAACTTTGACTAAAGATCAGCTTGAAAAGATTGCCAAAGAAAAAATGGACGACTTAAACACCGATGATCTTGAGGCTGCCAAGAAAATCGTGGCAGGCACCGCAAGAAGCATGGGTGTAAAAGTGGAGGAATAAAGCAAAAAGTTTAGAATTTAGGATTTCGAATTTAGAATTTGATAAATTATGGGTAAAACAAAAACAGCATTTGTCACCGGACTTCCTGAAGAAAATCTTTCAGGAGAAGAAAAATACAAAGAAAGGCTAAAGAAAAAAGCCGAGCGTGAGGCTAAAGAAAAAGCCAAAATTGAGGGTGTGGGCCTAAAGGGCGGCGAAAGAATAAAAGTTGTCGGTGGCGAAATTCCTGAAATTAAAGAGGAAGAGAAAAAGGAAGAAAAAAAAGCCAAGGCAAAAGAAAGAAAAAGAGGCAAAAAATACCTTGCCGCAAAGCAAAAAATAGATAAAACCAAAAGCTATAAAATTGATGAGGCAATAAAACTTATAAAAGAAGCTTCTTACTCTTCCTTTGACGGCACAATGGAAGCACATATCCAGGTTAAAAAACAAGGCCTTAATGTGAGCGTTAGTCTTCCCCACTCAACCGGAAAAACTAAAAAGATAGAAGTTGCAGATGAAAAAACAATTGCCAAACTAGAAAAGGGGGTTATCGATTTTGATGTCCTTTTGGCAACTCCTGATATGATGCCAAAGCTTTTGCCCTTCGCAAGACTTCTTGGACCAAAAGGCTTATTGCCAAACCCAAAAAACGGAACTTTGATTAAAAGCAAAGAAGAGGCTAAAAATTTCAGCACCGATAAAATGACTCTTAAGACAGAAAAAGAAGCGCCTTTAATTCATACCATTTTCGGCAAAGTAAGTATGGACGATAAAAAATTAAGCGAGAATTTAGAAGCCATAATTGAAGTTATCGGCCGAAAACAGATTGTAAAACTCTTCATCAAATCCACCATGAGCCCTTCGGCAAGAATAGATCTGTAGATAATAACTCAAAAATTAGAACAAAGAACATAGAACAAAGGGAAAAATTCTGAATTTAGTATTATGAATTATGTATTATGGGGATAATGCATTCTCCTGCATAATACATAATACAAGATACTAGATACAATCTTTCGGTCGGCTCCGACTAAATCCCGATGTCCGACAGCTGACATCCGACGTCTGATAGCTGATGTCCAATGTTCGATGTCCGTTTCCCTCTTGACTTAAGATTAGCCAAAACATATAATTTCTTTGTTCCTAAGAAAGTGTGTTTTAGCGTCAAGCTAAGTAAATCGCACCGAGGAAGCCTAAAAGATAACCTGAGTGAAGTTTGCAGGCGCCTTGGTGTTGGCGCTTTTTTTATTGGGAGAAAACAGGGCCCGACTCTGTCCAAACAAAATTATGAAAAGAGCTGAAAAACCATTATTCGTACAAAACTTAAAAGAAGAGCTTAAAAGCTCAAGCTCGATTGTGGTTATTAATTACCAAGGCCTTACGGTTAAACTTCAGCAGGAGCTTAAAAAAAGGCTAAGAGCAGTTGGTGCAAAAATGCTTGTTGTCAAAAATACCCTCTTTCGCCTTGCCTCAAAGGAGGCTAAGGTGGCCGAAGAAATTACATCAGATAGTATCCTTTCAGGGCCAACTGCCATTGTTGTTACAGAGTCAGACCCTATCGCGCCGCTTCAAGTATTAGCCAAGTTTGCTTCTGAATTTGAAATTCCTCAATTTAAAGTTGGAATTGTTGAAGGAAAATTCCAAGACAAAGAAAGTTTAATTGCCCTTTCTAAGTTGCCGCCCAAAAATGTCCTTTTTGGCCAGGTCCTGGGGACAATTTCCTCCCCGCTCTATACTTTTGCTTTCACTCTCGAAAACAACTTGCAAAAACTGGTGTTTATATTAAACGAGGCATCTAAGAAATAAGAAAGGGGGTGTTAAATATGGCAGATGAAGCAAAATTATCGAAAACAGTAGAAGAATTAGTTGAAAAGATTTCAAGTCTTTCAGTTTTGGAACTTTCGGAATTAACCAAAGCATTGCAGGAAAAATTAGGAGTTTCAGCAATGCCAGTTGCCGCCCCTCAAGCAGCTCCTGCTGATTCTAGTCAAGCTCAAGGAGAAGCTGGCGGACAAGAAGCTGGTGGCGCCAATCAGACTTTGGTTATGACCAACGCTGGCGCTAATAAGATTGCTGTTATTAAGGCTTTGCGCGAAATCAATCAAAACTTAACATTGATGGACGCAAAAGCTATGACAGAAAATGTTCCGGCAGAAATCCTGAAGGATGCAAAGGCTGAAGATGTTAAAGCAGCAGCAGAAAAATTGAAAGCAGCAGGCGCAACTGTTGAAGTTAAATAAAACTCTTGAAAAGGACTGTCCTTTTTAGGACAGTCCTTGGAAAGAGCGTTTAAGAATATCTAATATTTTCTGAAATACTATCTCCAATCGTAATTTTCACTTACTTGATTCTCAGGCATAAAAACACTTGACAAAAATTCCACCCCAGGACAATAATTATATTACTACAGATACATCGATGTATTTGCAGTAAAAAATCCACGACCTAAAGGCCGTGGCTTTCTTGGCTATATCTAAACTATTCTCTGTATCCACGCGCTAAAGCGCGTGGACTTATGGATTAGATGTAGTAAAAAAATGCCCAAAGTTTCGCTCAAAAAACTTGATAAGGAAATAGAAAAAGAAATTCTAGATCAGTTTTGGTCTTCTATCTCCAAAATAAACACAACCAAAGGCGCCTCCCAATTTTTCTCTGATATCCTTACTGATACAGAAAAAATTATGCTTTCAAAAAGACTCGCAGCCGCCATACTTTTAGTGAGAAAAAAGTCAGCAACTGATATCAGGAATTCCCTCAACCTAAGCTACTCCACCATAGCAACAGTTGCAGCCTGGGTTAAAAATGCAAAAGAAAAAACAAGAGAAATACTTCTTCAATTCTCAAAAGAGAAAGACTGGGAAAGGATAATAGACAAGATTGAAGAAATTCTTGATAAATTGCCCCCAAAATACAGAACCAACTGGCAAGAGGCAGGAAGGCAAAAATACAAAAGAAGTCTTGCAAGATCAAGAAGGTCATTACTTCGCTAAAACTATAAAACCAGATATTTTAGAGCTTGAATGCAAAATAGTTTGGGTGAAAACAAGAAATTAACAGCATAAAGGATATGAAGTTTTGCTATTCCCCTCTCCCTAAAGTCCGAAAATTACGTCTTCAACTTGGGTCTTATTGAAAAATGCTAGTATTTTTCGCGGATGTTTGAGATAAAAAAACTCTAAGGACAAAAAATCTGAAAAATATCCAAAGGCCGAAGACCCGTCGACCCCCCAATACTCTCCAATACTCTACTTACTACAAATACATCGATGTATTTGTAGTAGATAAATATACCGAATCTACGGGAGTATTCAACAACAATCACCTAAATTTGTGTTGTATATTTATTAGATACTTCCACACCCATTGCCTTCTGAAAACACAAAGTAAGACGCCAGCATATCCCAAACTCAAACCGCTCTAGGTTTGTTCCAAGCCAAACTTGTGATAAAATCGTTTTAACTATCCTCCCATTTATCAGGAAAAGGCAACGGGGATTGGCGCAGGGGTAGCGCGCACGGTTCGGGACCGTGAGGTCGTGAGTTCAAATCTCACATCCCCGACTAGAAATACCGGGGTGTCAAACTATTACACCCCGGGTGTGTACAAGTGTGCAATTATAAATGGATAAAAAATCACAATACAACCAGATCCTCAAAAAACTAAAATCTTACGCAAACAAGGAAAATATTGAAGGAATGGCCCGATTTGGCATAAGGGGAAAAAATATTCTAGGCGGACCGTCTTTGCCTATCTTAAGAAAAATAGCCAAAGAAATCGGTAAAAATCACGAACTAGCTTTAGTGCTCTGGAATTCTGAAATTCATGAAGCGAGAATTTTGGCAGCAATGATTGCCGAACCGGAAAAAGCAACCGAGCCGCAGATTGAAAAATGGGTTAAAGATTTTGATTCATGGGATGTCTGCGACCAAGTTTGTAGCAATTTCTTTGATAAAACCCACATTGCCTACAAAAAAGCGGTTGAATGGAGCAAGAAAGAAGAGGAATTTATCAAGCGGGCGGGTTTTGTTTTGATGGCTTGTCTTTCGGTGCATGATAAAAAAGCATTAGACAAAAAATTTATCAAATTCTTTAGAAATATAAAAAGAGAATCTGTTGATGAAAGAAATTTCGTTAAAAAAGCCATTAATTGGGCGCTCCGACAAATCGGTAAAAGAAACACAAACTTGAATAAAAAAGCGATAAAACTGGCGAAAGAAATTTCAAAAATCAATTCTAAGAGCGCAAGATGGATTGCGCAAGACGCACTGAAGGAGTTAAAAAGCAAAGCGGTACAAGAAAAACTAAAAAGACGCGGGAATTTGATTACAAGCACCAAAATAATATAAAATACCGGGGTGTCAAGCTATTACACCCCGGGGGTGTACAAGGGGATGTACAAGTTGTACAAGAGATTGACCTTCAGAGGCAAATTTAATACAATCAATACTGCAGGAAATTCTACCCTGTCGTACAAAAAATGGTCAAAGTAGAACAGGAACAGGAAAAAGACAAATCATACGAGGAAAAGCTGTGGCAAAAAATTGCTCAAGAAGTAAGCTACACTAACCAAGATCTGGTAATTTTTGCTGAAGCATTAATCCTAAGAGAAACAATTCAAGACCAAGAATCAAGACTTTTCTGGACTGAAGAAGAGGCAAGAAAAGTAGCAGAATTTTTACAATCCCTTCCACCAGTTGAAACACCAACAATAACCAGGCGGCAAGCTGAACCCTTAACTGTTGAAAGTTACCTCCCTTTTGCGCAACAAAAAGCAAGAGAGGCGCAAGAACACGCTTTTGGTTTACTCAGAAGACACTTAGGTTTAGATCCTCAAACAGGAGCAAGAGCAGGCCTAAGGTCAAGAGGACACTCAGGCTTCAGCCAAGAAGACAAAAGAGTTCCCCTAGAAGATGGAGGCACAAGGCAAGAATCATTTATCTATGTTCCAAGAACAGAAGAAGTGGAAGATCTTTCATTTGGAAGAATAAGAGAAGGATTAGCCCGAATGATAGCTCATGTGCTTCGCTCCCAAACTAACCCAGCCATTTGGGGTGAAAGAGAACTGCCACTAAATAAATCCGAGAAAGTAGGAGGATACAAAGTCGGTTCAAATAGGTTAGGGTCTGAAGCTGTCTCTGACCTTATGGCAATTTTAGTAGCACATCTAGAAGAAAATGCGGCTATCCCCACTATTGAGGACATACTACCAGAAGTTGAAAAAGAACTTGAAAGAAGATTAAACAACTTCAAGCCAAAGGTGACATTAGAACCAGATCGGGAAATTAAAGGAGCTCGTTATCTTGCAGCCAATATAGCCTTGCTACATCATCTAAGACAACTAGCTGATCAAGGCTGTGGAGGTATGCCCATCACTCGCCTTTTAGCCATAGGTGTTAGTGGATATACTTCACTTGAGAAGTCGCCACAATTAATAGAAACTGGAATATTCAATTCAGAAAATGCAGCAAGGATGGAGGAAGTTGTGTTAGAAATTGCAAAATGGCTGGTTGAAAATATCTAGATTTAAATCAAGATAAAAAATTATCTTTTCTTACCCCTCCTTTCCTCAAAATATTCAATAATTTTCTCTCCCACATTGACTCCTGTGTATTTTTCAAAACCCTCAAACTGAGGCGAGGGATTAATCTCCAAAATATAAGGCTTAGAAGTCTCCTGGTGAATTATAATATCGACTCCAGCAATTTCCGTCCTCATCACTTCTGCCGCTTTTTCGGCAATAGATTTTATTTCTGGATAATTCTCTAACTCAAATTTCTCTCCCCTGCCACCCAAACTAATATTACTCCTAAACTCCCCTTCTTTTGTCGGAGAACGTTTCATTGCTCCAATTGCACGATAGCCAACAGTAAAAATTCTCAAATCACCATCATTGGGTATAAATTCTCTGATAACCGCGGCTTCAACTCCCCCTTTGTGCACTTCCTCAATTGCAGAAAGCACATCCTCAAAATTCTTACAAAGAAAAACGCCTCTTCCCTGCCTTCCTGCTGAAGATTTAACAATGAGAGGATAAGTAAAAGATTTAATAGCTTCACGAGCTCCCTTCGCATTAAAAACAATGGCCGACTTGGGGTAAGGCAAATCGTTTTGAGTTTGCTTTAAATAATCAAGAGCTGGTGATAAAAAGTAATTATAATCCTTGGCTATTGTTTTTTCGTTAATTATGGTTGTCCCGCATTTCTCATTAAGAAAACTAAAAACAGTGTACCATTCCCACCTTCTTTTTGACCCTATCATCGAATAAATCAGGTCGTATTCCTCAAGCTTTCTGCCATCAACAAGATAAGGATTAAAAGAATCTTTGTCGCAGTCAATAACCAAATCTGAAGCATAGCAACCCTCAACCATATGCCCTCGTTTTTTTCCTTCTTCAGCAAGCCTAACTAATTGAATATTTTTAACAAGCCCTGCGATTAATATCTTCATATTAAAATTAAGACGCGCGGGAAATAGCAAAATCAAGGTAAATCTTGGCTATATTTTTCCCTGTCGCCTTCTCCATACCCACAAAACCTGCGGTATGGTTAACCTCAATTATATAACGTTTATCATTTTCGTCTATAAGAATATCCACCCCACCTATCTCAAGCCCAACCGCCTTAAGCGCTCTTTTTGCAAGATCTTTTCCTTTATCATCAAGGTCAAAAAGCTCAACACTGCCACCTAAAGAAAAATTGGCGCGAAAATCCCCTTCTTTTGGAATTCTTCTCATAGTAAAAGTTCTATCGCCAATGACAAGGCAGCGGAGGTCGTATTTATAAGGAATATATTCCTGAAGCAAGAAAGATTTCGCCTCCTTTTCCTCGTCATTAAAACCAGCTATCATCTTCAAAAAGTCCTCTCTTGAATCTACTTTGTAAACTCCCTGTCCTTTACCCGCCCTACCCGATTTGAAAATAAACGGATAACCAATTTCTTCCCCAAATTTCAAAAAATCATCAAAACTACGAGCAAAGAAAGTGTTCGGAACTAAAATTCCAGCCAAAGTCAATTTAACAAGATCAGCAGCTTTATTAATAGAATATTTATGCTTTAAGAAATTATTATCAAAAATCTTGGCTCCCTTTTTTCTTAAATATTCCAAAAGCTCAGAAACTAATTTCTGAGAATGAAGCGCGCCTCGCAAGATATAGATATCAGAAATCTCGCCATTGAGCCAATCAATATCTAGTTTTCCGTCTTTAATTGCAAAAGAAAAATTCTCAAGGTCCAAAACCGAAAAATCATAACCTGCTTTTTGCGCTTCTTCTTTTAATCTCTTTATCTCAAGAGCAAAAGCTTTATAATTTGTGGTGATAACTGTTATTTTCACTTTAAAACCCCCTTTCCCTTTTCAACCAATCTTAGTTTATCCTCCGCCTCAACCACAGGGTCAACTAAAATACCAGACAAACTCCTTCTGCCAATTATGACAGGAAACTTCAAGGACGACCTTTTTGAAACAAAAGCCGGTGTCGTTATCTTTCGCCCGGCAAGCCAAAAGGTAAGATTGATAATGGGGCGATAATCCTCACCCAAAGCGCTTTTAACCTTTTTGCGCCAAAGGATATTTTTTTCATCAAGAAGTCCAAGCTTTTCAGCCAAAGATTTATCAATTGAACTTCGCCAAGCGCCGGTATCAATTTTAGCAGGAACCAAAACCACCTTACCTGAAGCTGACTTTATCTTAATTTCTTCAAAAACTTTCACTATTTTAAGGCCTTCTTCAGCTCGAACACGGTCAGAAAACCGCTCGGCGAAGAGGGCTTTGGCGACCTTGATTCCATGCGAGGCGTCCCTGATTTTCAAATCTTCAACCTTTTCAAGCCTTTTCTTTAAACCCACGCCATTTGCCATTTGGATTGAAAGACCGGGCTGAGAATTAATCTCAAGAACAACCGGCCCCCGTTCAGGATGCAAAACCACATCCACTCCCACATAACCCAAAAAACAAGCTTCCTGTGCTTTGACTGCTGTTTCCAAAATCTTGTCCCACTGAGGAATTTTAATCCCATGCAGCTTGCGTTTTGTCCCCGGCTTAAATTTAATCAAATCCCCATGCCAAATCGCGCGTGTTGTAATTCCTGTTGCAATATCAACTCCAACCCCAATCGCCCCCTGATGCAAATTAGCCCTTCCACCTGATTCACGAGTAGGCAAGCGAAGCATGGCCATTACAGGCACACGATTAAAAACAATCACCCTAATATCAGGCGTTCCGCGATAGGCATATTTTCTAAAAGCCTTATGGCGGCCGACATATTCTTCAACATAAGCAATATCAGGCTCATTGTCCATAGAGTATGCGCCTTCAATAATATCTGTTGCATGAAGCTTTAAATCATCAACTGTTACCCTTTTCTTTTGAGTAGTTATCCAGCCATTGCCGTCTTTGGCTTTCCTTTTAACAACAATAATTCCCTCGCCTCCCAAGCCTTGGTTAGGCTTTAAAGCAAAGCTTGAAGGAAGACGATTCCAGTCAAAATCCCAGATCTCATCTATATTCTTAAACTTGGCATAAACTTCGGGAACAGGAACTCCTGCTGCTTTTAGAAATTTCTTAGTCTTAAGCTTTGAGGCGGCGATATTTTTACCTTTGGCAGAATTGTAAACATAAGAAAAGAGCTTATTTCTAGCATTAATACCTAACAACTCGGATGTTTTCATAATCTAGCGGTTAATCAATTTTCTAAAACGCCAGTATTCCATAAATCTTAAGCCCACATATTTCCCAACCACAAGATTAAAGACCAAGACCAAAAGCAAAAATAGCTCAGGGTTCAAAAGCGCCCACTTTTGAAGAGGCGAAAAAGTCAAGAGCAAGAAAGAAAACAAAGCAAGAATCAAGGTCTCAAGAGTCATATTAATAGCGGTCTTGATACTTTTCCCTGCTTGAACACGGCTGAAATCCTCAGCCAACAAAACCAAGATTAAGACAGGAAAAATGGAAACATTTTTTAAATCAGGCTGTTTGATAACAGGCGCCAAAAACAAAATACCCAAAACCCCGATGACCACAAACCACAAAACCATAGCCATTCGCGGCAGATATTGGAGCCTAAGTTTAAGACGGCGGGTAATCATTCTGAAAAGAGTGGAAAAAACAATCATCACAATAAAAATAGTTATTCCTAAAATTGGCCCCATAGCAACAAAGGCAACAGATAAAGCAGCCGGCATAAAAATACCAAAACCCCTGAGGCCAATAAGATGGCGGGAAGCGGCAATTAATGCAGCAACGGCAGTCAAAAGCAAAAGGAGGACAATGGTATTTGCCGGGACACCGGCTGAAACCGAATTGCGTATCGCGTATTTTAAGAAATTGTAAGGCCAGACGGGCCCCAGTTTTTGTTCGCGCAACAATTTTTCCAAAGGCCCAACTGACTCTTCAGTTTTTTGAGTAATATCTACTTTCGCAACCGGTGTCTCAGTTGGCTCAATGGTAGGCGTTGGCGAGACGACTGGTGTGGGAGTTGCCAAAGTCTTTGCTTTTTGAGCGCTAACTTTAGCCGGCAATGCCGAGCTTAGAAACAAAAAAAGAAAAGTGGCAACCAAAACCCATAGTTTTCCTCTCATAAGTTATAATTATACCTCAATCAAGGCAAGAAGTCATTCTGTAGGTGAAAGAGTTCAGACATAAAACATCGGATGTCGGCGATCAGCCAAAGTTGGTCGTAAGGCAGTATTTAGTGTTTTGTATTATGTATTATAGGAAATCCAAGTAGAAAGAAGAAAGTAGTAAGTAGAATGCAAAAATTCCTAATTCCTCAATCTATACTCAAGAGTTAAAAGTTTGCTGGGACAGGGTCCGACCCTGTCCTAACAATTTACTACAAATACATCGATGTATTTGTAGTTGTATAACGTTGAAAATTTTGCCACCCTTTCTACTTTCTGCTTACTGCTTTCTACTCTCTTTGTTCTATGTTCTTTGTTCTGTTTTCGAGTTAATTTGTTAATTTGTTGACTGTTAATTGTTATATTGTAATTTGGAATTTGTATATTGTTTGTATATTGGAATTTGGAATTTTCCCCTTTGTTCTATCTCTATGGATTTACCTCTCTCCAGTTGAAGTTTCTTTGGAGAAAATCGTATGGAATCTGAAGAAGAAAAGATGGAGCGAAGGTAAAACTCTCTGCT
>Ga0272448_1000373_pt1 | contig 69344 bp, 71 predicted proteins | sample YNPCB0191_FD_202220 | JGI IMG/M metagenome (GOLD analysis project Ga0272448, IMG submission 202220) | Hot spring sediment microbial communities from Yellowstone National Park, WY, United States - YNP-CB-019-1 | ecosystem: Environmental > Aquatic > Thermal springs > Hot (42-90C) > Sediment...
CGGAGAAAAACTAAATGTAATCAACGTTATAAATTACAAGAACAGGTTGCTCCACATCGTAGAAGGGAACCTTCCAAAGGCTGGCGAAAAAGTAAAGTTAAGGGTTGACATGGAAAGAAGATGGGCTCTAAGAAGAGCACACACTGCAACCCACGTTGTTAACTGGGCTTCTCGAAACGTACTTGGAGCACATGTTTGGCAGCACGGTGCTCAAAAGGATGTAAATGAATCTAGATTAGATATAACACACTATGAAGGATTAAGCGAAGAAGAAATAGAAAAAATTGAAAGATTGGCTAATGAGCTTGTTTTAAAAGCTGTTCCTGTTAAGATAGAGTACCTCATGAGAACTGAAGCCGAAAGAAGATATGGCTTTAGGATATACCAGGGTGGTGTTGTGCCTTCAAAGGAAATAAGAGTTGTTTCAGTTGGGAACTATGAAGTAGAAGCTTGCGGTGGTTTGCACGTAGAAAACACTGGCCAAATTGGTTTGATAAAGATAACACGTGTAGAGAAGATTCAAGATGGTGTTGTTAGACTAATGTTTACTTCTGGGCTAAGTTCACTTAAGCTAGTGCAAGAAGATGAGAAAATAATAAGGGAATTAGAGAAACTGCTTAAAGTAGGTAAGTCAAAACTACCAGAACAATCTGTGAACATCCTAAAAGAGCTTGAGGAACTTAAGTCTAAAGTTGAGAGTTACAGAGAAAAAGAGCTGAAGGAAGTTTCTACTATGCTTGCAAACAGTGTAGAGAAGAAGGAAGGTTTTAACTTTGTTTTCTATGTAACAAACCAGTATGACTTAAATGAAATAATAAAGATAGGAGAAAACGTTTCTAAATTGGATAAAGCTTCTGTTTGCTTTATCGTCTCTACTCTCTCTACTCCTAACGACTTTATAGTAGTTTATGGTGAAGAGTCAAAAGTGCCTTCGAAGATAAGGGCTGGAGACCTCGCTAAGATAATAGGAAAGGAACATGGAGGCGGAGGCGGAGGAAAAGACAAATTTGGAAAAGGTGGTTTAGTAAATAGCGTTGATATGGAAAGACTTAAACAGAAGGTGTTAAGTTTATTAATTTCAGGCTTAGAAGGAGGCGAAAAAGTTGCAAAAGCTTAACTTCCATGAAATCGAAGAGAAGTGGCAAAAAACTTGGGAAGAAAACCACGTTTATGAAGCAGAAGTAGATGCTACCAAGGAGAAATTTTTTGCTACGTTTCCATTCCCATACATGAGCGGCTCAGTACACATTGGAACTGCGTATACTTTAACAAGGTTAGATGTTATTTCTAGGTTTAAAAGACACTTAGGCTACAACGTACTTTTTCCATTTGCGTGGCACTGGACTGGAGTTACAATAGCTGGGGTTTCTGACAGAATAAAGAGGAGGGACCCGCAGACAATAAGGATACTTAGAGATATAGATGGTGTTCCGGAAGAGACAATATATCAATTTGAGAATCCTTTCTTTATGGCTAAGTACTTTACTGAGAAGAACAGAGAAGCAATTAAAAAACTTGGAATTGGAATAGACTGGAGAAGAGAATTTCATACAACAAGCGATGACCCATGTTACAGCAAATATGTGGAGTGGCAGTACTTTAAGCTAAAAGAAGGTGGCTACATAAAGAGAGGAAAGCATCCTGTTGTTTGGTGTCCTAGGTGCAAGAGTGTAACTGGAGACCACGACCGTCTTTCGGGAGAGGGTGTCTTTCCAATAACTTTCAATTTGATCAAGTACAAGCTTAAGGATAGCGACACTTTCTTAGTAGCTGCAACCCTGAGGCCGGAGACTATCTTTGGGATAACGAACGTTTGGCTGAACCCTGACGCTGACTACGTGGAAGCTAAAGTTGATGGGGAAAAATGGGTAGTTAGTAAGAGCTGTGTTGAGAAGCTTAGGGATCAGTTGAAAGAAGTAGAGGTTATAAGTTCTTTTAAAGGCTCTTTGCTTCTAGGAAAGTATGTATCAACTCCTTTAACTGGTAAGGAAGTCCCAATCCTTCCAGCTTCCTTTGTTGACCCAGACTTAGCAACAGGCGTTGTTTACAGTGTTCCTGCGCATGCACCTTATGACTACATGGCTTTAGTTGACTTAAAAAAGAACAAAGAAGAACTTAAGAAGTTTAATCTCGACCCTAGTATAGTTGACAACCTTCAGCCAATATCGCTTATTAAGACTGAGAGGTTTGGAGTTAATCCTTCTGAAGTTATTGTGAAGGAACTTGGAATACAAAACCAAAACGATCCTAACCTAGAAAAGGCAACTTCAGAAGTTTACAGAGAAGAGTTTCTGCACGGAGTTCTTCTCGAGAACACTGGAGCCTTTAAAGGGTTGCAAGTTAAAGATGCAAAAGTAAAAGTTGCTGAAGCCCTTAAGGAAAAAAATCTTGCAGATGAGATGCTTGAACTTCCAACTCCAGTTATTTGCAGGTGCGGCACAAGAACGCATGTAAAAATTCTCTCTGATCAGTACTTGTTAGACTATTCAAGCAAAAAGTGGAAGGAAAAAGCAAAACTTTGCCTTTCTAGGATGCAGATCTTTCCAGAAGAAGCAAGAGTTAACTTCGAGTGGTTCATAGATTGGTATGATGATTGGGCTTTCGTTAGGACTTCTGGGCTTGGCACTAAGCTTCCTTGGGATGATAAGTACCTGATAGAAACCCTCAGCGACTCAACTGTTTATATGGCATACTATATAGTTTCGAAGTTTGTAAACCAAGGACTCTTAAAGCCCAGTAACCTCACCACAGAATTTTTTGACTATGTTATGTTGGGAAGAGGAAATCCAAAGGAGGTCTCAAGAAGCTCAAACGTAGAAGAGTCTCTCTTAGAGCGCATAAGGAAGGAGTTTGACTACTGGTATCCTGTAGACCTTAGAAATTCAGGAAAGGACCTTATTGCAAATCACTTAACCTTCTATATATTTCATCACGTTGCTATATTTCCAGAAGACAAGTGGCCTAAGGGCATAGCTGTTAACGGTTTTATGAAGTTGGGTGGCCAACCCATGCATAAATCAAAAGGAATATTCGTTTCTATAAAGGACGCCGTTAAAAATCACGGCGCAGACGTGGTGCGTCTTGCATGCTTAATTTCCGCTGATGGATTAGATGATCCTGACTGGAACAATGAGGTTGCAAATTCTGCTTCTCAAACTTTAAGCAACATATACGAGTCTTTTTTGATGTTTTCAAATACGAAAATAGACGAAGGTGATACTGAATTAGATCGATGGTTATCCTCAAAGGTTAGAGAGCATGTAAAGATTGCGACAGAGTCTCTTAACAAAGTAGAAATTAGAAGAGCTGCTGTTGAGATTTTCTTTAACTTTAGAAATACTGTAAGAAGGTATCTTCGAAGAAGACAAGAACTTACGTTGACTCCAACCTTTAGAAAAGTTCTCAACGCTTGGGCGGTAATGATGGCTCCATTTACACCGCATTTTGCTGAAGAAGTATGGAAAACTCTTGGAAACAGTTCGCTTGTAGTTAAGGAAAAATGGCCAAAAGAAGAAGACTTCACAGAAGACAAGCTGGCAAGTCTTCAAGAGGACTACCTCGACTCCTTACTTAGCGACATTCAAAACGTTAAGAAAATCATGAAAGCGAAACCAAACAAAATAAAGATCTTCGTAGCTTCCGAACAAAAACGAGAGGTAGCAAGGTTCGTAGCTCTTAAGTTTGCAGAAGGAAAAAGAGACAGCGAAATAATAAGAGAGACTATGCTTGCGTTTAGAGAAAAAATAAGCGGCATAAGCTACAAGGACCTTCCAAAAAGTGTTCTTAGGTTTATTGAGAAGATTAGAACAATGGGTGTTGATAATTTTATGAGTGCTTTAGACAAAATAAAAGAAGATGAGTTCTTAGTGTCTGCAAGTCACTTTCTGAAGAAAGATCTTGAGTTAGAGGAAGTAGAGATAATTAAAGAGGACTCTGCAGAAGCAACTAAGTATGAGAAAGCTAAGCTTAGCGAACCCCTTAGACCTTCTTTCATCTTAGAGTAAAAGAGAAAAATTAATTAACCTTTATTTTTAGTGTTAAAAATGGGCCCGTAGCCTAGTATGGATAAGGCGTCGGCTTTCTAAGCCGAAGACCGTGGGTTCAAATCCCTCCGGGCCCGCTTAAAATTTAGACGCATTTTTTACTACTAAAAAGCTATGAACTATTAGCTTAAGGTTTCCCTTGCAAAAAGTTAGACTAGAGTACTTTGGCTTAACTTGTTCTATTTGTTACCCAAGAAGAAGTAATTAAAAACAATTTAGAAGATTAGAGTAATATTCTGGGGACATGCCGATATTTAGTTAACCACAACCAATTACTCCGACTCTTAAACTCGTAATACTAATTTCTCCTCCATTATTTTAATTGCTCTACCTGTATTTCACTCCTAATTTAATCCATTCATTAGGAGATTCTACAAGTATTTTATAGCTATCAATGACTTCTTCGAAATTTACTATGTGTAAGAATCCTTCTACAGAGAGCTTCTTCTTTTGAAAAAGTTCAATAACTGTATCATATACACGTTGTCTATCCCAACGAGGATAATCTCTATAAGGTTCGCTTTCTACTCTTGCCCCAGAAACCATTGTATACCGATTAAGATGCCACTCTTCTCCTAGATTTAGTCCTTTAGCTTCTCCATGATAAAAAGAAGTAGTAACTATTGCTCCTCCATATCTTGTTCCCCTAATAGCTTCGTGAAGAGCTTTGTATGAAGCACTTGTTTCTATAGCAACATCGACTCCCTTTTTTTGCGTTGCTAGCTTTATTTCTATGCCCACATCTACAGTGGTTGGATCTATAGTAAGGTCTGCTCCAAATTTTTTAGCTAGATCTCTTCGTTCTTTAATCGGATCAACTGCTATAACAAATGTCGCTCCACACAATCTTGCCATTTGTACAATTAATAACCCTATAGCTCCTAGGCCAAATACAGCTACTTTATCACCAAGCCCAAATCTTCCTTCACGTACAGACATTAAAGCTACAACTGCAGGATCGATACAGAGAACTTCCTCGTCACTTAATCCAGATGGAAAAAGGTGTATTCTCTTTTCATCCACAGTATGAGTCTCTCGTATTGGTAAATATCCCCATACTCTGTCCCCTTTTTTAAACTGAGTAACGTTAGATCCTACTTCTGTTATAGTCCCTATAGTTATATTCCCTAGTGGGAATGGGAAAAGTGAAGGCTTTTCCTTGGAGGGAAGAAAGAGCTCCATTTCATAATCCCATATTTTTTCCATCTGTGGGACAAGCCCCCTGTAAAAAGCCAAAGTAGTACCATGCTTCTCAGCCGAGATCTCACTCTTTACTCTTACTTGGTTTGGCTTTAAAGGTTCCTCTGTATAATCTTTTAAAATTGCCTGCTTTGGAGCAACTGCTATTAATTCCTTTGGCACTTTAATCTCCTCCTGGACATTTTTCAACTACCTAATGGCTTAGGAACCTTAATAAACTTCCCTTGCAAAGGCTTACTCTGTTAACTTAAGGTTTTTCTAGACCAAGTTACTTTTTCTTATGATTTTTGAACTAAACTTAAAGAGGAAGAGGAACCCCTCTCTATAGAGAAGCTTGTAGAAGTTTAAGTCTTGTTCATCGAACTTATGAATTTGGTTCTTTGAAGTAAAAGAAAGAGAAAATACAAAGGATAGAACTGAAATGCGACTATTACTTTCCTTGGAAAGTTTTTAGACTTGAACACGTTTGGAGATGGCTCAATCTATTTCACTTGTTTAACCAAGAAGAAGTAATTAAACTAATTCAAAAACTTAGAGTAATAGTACGAAGCTTAAGTTAACAGAGCAATTTCATCCCATAGTTAAAGTTCTAGGCTTTCTTGTCGAGTTTTATGTAAAGAGCATAGAGAACTACTGAAAGTTTAGTTCTTCGTCTCTTGAAGTTTATTTCAAGAAGCATAAAAATAAAATATTAAATAAAGCCTATGAGCTATTAACATTAAGCTATTTCAACAACTTTCCTTTCGGGAACCTTAAGAACCTCTGTTAAAATGTTTCCAAACACCTTGCTTGCATCGAGTATTTCGATTTCAACAATTTTATTTTCTTCATCATAGTTTATTATCACTTGATCATATTCTTCAGCGTGGTGTATTTGTTTGTCTCTAATTAATATGTCTAAAACGTCTCCTTCTCTATCGTATTTTATCTTCATTTGTATCTCTCCCTCCTACAAGGATAAACTGTGATAACCAAGATCTTCTCGTTTTCTTCATACACAATCCTTAACATTAACTCGCCAGTTAATAAACCTTGTGCAATTCTTCTTCCATAATCCGTAGACAATTTTCTCAGGATTTCTAACAATTTCTAGAACTTTCTCCTTCGTAACACCTAAACTCATTAATCGCTTAAGTTTCTCTTCTGCATGTGTAGTAAAGTCTACCTCTTTAATTCCCATGCTTAACCTTCATGATAAACAATAATTAAACCTTTTAAACCCAACTAAAAACATTCAGTCACGGAAACATAAAGAAGAGAGGATTTATTGCTACAGATGAAACAGTAATCTTCAATTTAACGAAAAAAGCTTACAGCTACTAGAGAAGTAAAAGTGAAGAAATAGTACACTACAAGTAACTAGAGGAAGGGGGAATAGGAGAATGCTTAAAGTTCCTAGAGAAAATAAAAGAAGCTTGCAAGAACAATCCTACTGTTTTATACTGATAGAGGACCATGGTACAATTGGCCAATGAAGTTCCTTAAGATAGGAGGTAATAGGAACCTTTGGTTCCTATTTTGGGATAAGGAATTCAATTGAACAGTGGTTCTCTGAACTAAAGAGAACGATAAGAGAGTTCAATGTTTGTTTTCCTACTTTCAAGCCAAGAGTTTCAGAGCGATAGATAGCGTCGTGAGTGGCCTTAAGTTGACAGTCTCGCTTCTTTCAACAAAAACTTTAGTTTGAAGCTTTTCTATAACTTAGGTTACCAAATAAAGAGCATAGAGAACTAAGAGAGATTAGTTCTCTGCCTCTTGAAGTTTATTTCAAAGATCATAAGAAAAAGTAACTTGGTCTAGAAAAACATTAAGTTAACGGAGCAATGAAAGAGAAACAAGAAGCTTTAATTAGTAGAAAAAACTTTTAATATTTAAGAGTATTTGCTTAAGCAGAGAATTAATGGTTCTATTCGCACTATGCTTTGAAGTACACCAACCAAGAAGGATAAGAAAGGAATTTAGAAGTTGGAAAATCAATAAGATAAGTTTAAGCGAAGCTTTTGAAGCTTTTTTTGACTCAAAGCTAGACAAGGAAATTTTTGAAAGAGTCTACAGAAAGTGTTATATGCCAGCTACAAAAATTATTCACGACGTAATTTTAGAGTTCTCGAACAAGGAAAGACCATTCAAAGTTTGCTACAGTTTTTCAGGTACTTTTCTCGAGCAACTTCAGGAGCTACACCCTGAGCTCTTAGATCTAATATTAGATATGATAAAAACAAATCATGTTGAGCTTCTTTCTCAGACATACTATCACTCCTTGTCAAGCATTTACATTAACGACCTCTCTGAGTTTAGGTACCAGGTTGAGGAACACAGAAAAACAATAAAAAAACTCTTTGGATATGAAACAAAGATTTTTGAAAATACGGAGCTAATATACAACAATCAGGTTGCAAGAGAAGTTGCATCTCTAGGATTCGAAGGAATAATAACTGAAGGAGCTGATAGAGTATTAAATGGAAGGTCTCCGCATTTTTTATATACTTCTTCAAAGGCAAAAATAAAAGTACTTCTAAGAGATTACAGACTATCAGACGATATAGCATTTAGGTTCTCAAACAAGTGGTGGCCAGAGTATCCTCTAACAGCCTCTAAGTATGCTCAATGGATTTCAAACATTCCAGATCCTTTTGTTTTAGTCTTTGTTGACTATGAAACCTTTGGAGAACACCACTGGCCAGAGTCAGGAATCCATGAGTTCTTGCAGGAACTTCCTTATAACATTAATCAGAAGGACAACATAATTCCATCTTTACCTAGAGAAATAGTAAATGAAGTTCCACCTTCAGGAGAAATAGACGTTGATGAGAAGAAAGATACAATTTCATGGGCAGACACAAACAGAGACCTCTCGGCTTGGCTTGGCAACGAGATGCAGGAGACTATTTTCAACGAAGTTTACTCAGAGCATAAATTTAAGTATACGATGGACGAACAGTTAACTAAGCTTTGGAGGTACCTTCAAATTAGTGATAACTACTACTATATGTATACGGGACACGGTGGACCAGCTGAAGTCCACAGATACTTTTCTGGGCCACTTGGCTTACCAGAGGAAGTTTACCTTGCCTTTTCAAACATTGTTTTTAAGTTCAAAGAATTAGTAAGAGAAAACTTGCTTCAAAAAGAAATCACTAAAAGAATTTTACTGCTTGGGTTAAACAACGAAAAAGAATTTCGTTTTAAGTTAAGCAAGGATACAGAACTTGGGATTGCTGTAAGAGGCTACTTGGACTTCCTAGACGCACTGAGAAGAGTCTCTGTTGTAAGTTTAGAGCATCACACTTACAATGCTGACTTTGAAAACTGGTTCTTACACTGCCTGAAGGACGAAGAAGTAGCAAGAGAAATATCAAAGCTCAAGAAAGAAAGAATTAGAGGCGAGAGCCTAAGGAAAAAGTTGCTACACATAATAGAAAGGAAGGTAGAAAAAATAACAAGCCTTTGAAGCAAGAGCAATTAATAGTTGCTTTGTAGTTCTCTGAACGAAACTCTAGAAGAAACTTGTTTAATAGTTTTCATGAATATGACGTTTTATAAAATTTTAGAAATAAGAATTAGCAAAAAGAAGATTTTAGTTTAGACTAAAGCTTAAAAACTCCAATGATTTATAGTTTTTGACGTAAAATTGAGCACATTAGACGAAAAGGATGAGCTTATAATTAATGCTTTGCGCCAAGACTCAAACAAACCAATTTCAAGGCTATCAAAAGAAATTGGAATACCAAGAGCAACACTGCAAGACAGAATAAACAAGTTAGTAAAACAGGGAGTAATAAAAAAATTTACGATCATTCCAGATTTTGGAAAACTAGGCAGACCTGTAACTGCGTTTGTAATGGTATCATTTCATCCTTTGCCTGAAGTATCTCAGAGAGAGTTAGCAAGACAAATCGCAATGCTTCCAGAAGTCGAAGAGGTACACCTAATTTCTGGTGAGTGGGATATTCTAGTAAAGATTAGAGTTAAAGATGTGGAGTCTGCTGGCTCTTTTGTTATTGACAAGATAAGGTCTATGAAAGGTGTAGAAAAGACAGAAACGTGTGTAAGTTTTGAATGTGTGAAAGAGGGTTTATGAAGCTAAGTTAAGTCGCCGCACGTACAAAAAGCTTCGTGTAAGAGGCTGTAGAGCTCATCAAGACCATCCTTACTTAGGGCAGAAGTAAAAACCATCCGTTGAACCCAAGGTATCTTCGCTATCAGACTAACTAGTTCAGAAGAAACGTCTTTGAGTGCACCTACATCTTCTTTTTCAATTTCCTTTGCTAAAAAATCAGGTTCAGAAACTAACTTAGAAACAAAACTCTTGTCAACTAGATCGCTTTTGCTGACGACCAATACTAATGGTACGCCCATCCTTAGCTTTGTAATTACTGAAAGCAACAGGGCAGCTGCTAAACCAGAGGGAGAATTTAAGAGCCAAGGATCTACTAGAAATACGCCAACAGTGCTCCTAAGTTTTTTTAATCTGTTTAAAATAAAAGGGCCCGAAGGATGAAAAACAAAAACCTCCATTTGCCCAGGAGTATCGTAAATTATGACGTCAGCATCCTCCTGCACTTTTAGCAGCTCGTTCTCAACTTCGTCGAACCTTCTCTGAATTATTTCCATCGCTTTTAAGGTGGCTCCGTTAGGACCTAAGTTTTCCTTAAGCATGAGGTCCCTAACAGAGACTATTCTTCGAACGTCGTAACTAGGAGTATAAGTTATGCCTTCGGCTCCAGGGTCAAGGTTTATGGCTTTAACTGAAAAACCATACTTTTCCTTAAGCCACTGCTGAAGAGCACTCGTGAGGCTTGTTTTTCCGCTGCCTGCAGTGCCAAGTAAAACTACCTGCAATTTTTAGCTAAACTGAAGGCAAACGAGAGACTATAAAAAGCTTCGGGATAAAAACTTAAGAAAGCTATGTTAAGCAACTTGCCTGATAAGTTGCAGAAAGAAAGCGTAGTCGAGAAAGTGCAGGAGCTAGCAAAGAGAAGAGGTTTCTTCTGGCAGTCTGCAGAAGTTTACTCCCCAGTAGGAGGTTTTTGGAACTACGGACCCTTGGGATTAGTTTTAAAGAATAAGATCATAAGCAGCTGGAGAAAGTGGTTCGTAAAAGATGAAAACGCCTATGAAATAGAAACTTCTAACATACTGCCGGAGATTGTTTGGGTAGCCAGTGGACATGTAGAAAACTTTGTTGATAAAATAGTTGAATGCAAGAAGTGCAAATCAAAGTTCAGGGCAGACCACCTAATTGAAGATGCTTTAGGAGAAAAAGAAAAGCTTGAAGGAAAAACTACCGAGGAACTGACAAAGATAATAAAAGAAAACAAAATAAAATGCCCAAAATGTGGAGGAGAACTTTCAGAAGTAAGAACCTTTAACCTTATGTTTCCAATATACGTAGGAGCATACGAAGAAACGAAGTGCTACCTAAGACCAGAAACAACTCAAGCTTCTGTTTTAGACTTTATGCAAGTTTATAGAACACAGAGAGGAAAGCTACCTCTAAAGGTTGCTCAGGTAGGAAAAGCATTCAGAAATGAGATATCACCAAGGCAGATATTTATGAGAATGAGAGAGTTTACTATGGCAGAACTCCAGGTTTTTTTCAATCCAGAAGAAACAAAATATGAGGACTTTAAGAGTTTGAGTAACTACGAGGTAAACCTCCTACCTGCAGAGTTGAGGCTAAAGGGAGAAGAAAAATTTGTTAGCATAAGTGTTTCTGAAGCTCTAGAGAAAGGGTGGATTCCAAACGAACTAATAGCATACTACATAGCTAAAGTTTTTGCCTTCTTTGTAGAGGAATTGGAATTCAGAAGAGACTATGTTAGATACAAAGAACTTTTACCAGAAGAGAGAGCACATTACGCTAAAGTCCACTGGGATCTTGAAGTGTACTCTGAGGATTTTGGGTGGCAAGAGTGTGTAAACAACGCATGGAGATCAGACTACGATCTTTCAAGACACCAAAAATTTTCTAAACAGAATTTTTCGGTCTTTGAAAATGGCAAGCGTATACTACCCCATCTCTACGAGCCAAGTTTTGGAATTGATAGGATCTTTTTGCTTATGCTAGTTAATTCATTCAGAGAAGATAAAGAGAGAACTTGGCTCCAAATAAAGAGAAAGTTTGCGCCATACGAAGTAGGAGTTTTTCCACTCGTTTCGAAAGACGAACTAAAAAACAAGGCAAGAGAAGTGTACATGTTGCTAAAGAATGACTTTAATGCATTTTACGACGAATCAGATTCAATAGGCAGAAGATACAGAAGGGCTGATGAAATTGGAATTCCAGCGTGTGTAACTGTAGACTTTCAAACTCTTGAAGACAACAGCGTTACTGTAAGAGACCGAGACACCATGCAACAGATAAGAACAAAAACATCAGATTTGACGAATGTTCTGAAAAAGTTTCTGAACGGCGCAGGTCTTGAAACTTTAGCTTAACAGATAACGATTTCTAGGATTTTTAGCTCTGAAGGATTTGCATCGTTCATTAAGCTCAAAGACAGCGGAGAAGGTTTGTAGGAAGTATTCTAAGCTATACGTTGAAAAGGAGTAAGGCTTTGAAGTTAGGTTTTCAGAAGATGAAGTTTGCTGTGAATTATTTGAAAGTGCGGAGGGTGGGATTTGAACCCACGAACCCCTGCGGGATGAGGGCCTGAGCCTCACGCCGTTGACCTGGCTTGGCGACCTCCGCGCTCTATTGTTCTTTTATCTATTAGAAAAGTATTAAAAAGTTATTTGCCAAGTTTACAAAAGGAATAAAAATAAATGGCTAAAAGCTAACTTGGTTTACTTTTCGATAATTCCTTCTTCAACAAGAAATTTGTACAGTTCCTCTTCGCTAGGAAATATTTTGGTAGAATAATACTTGAAGAAAGGACTTTCTGGACCTTCAAACACTACATAAATGTTCTTATTGTTCGAAAAACCGTAGGCCATTTCGGATAAAACGCCAGGAGACATTACGGGTGAAAAATAATAAACAATTATAAAGTCACTCTGGTCTATTAGTTGATAATCCCTTGAAACAATCTGTTCATTAACATCTTTTTCAATTTCCTTTATCTCATCCAAAGAAAAACTTACACTAGAGCCATCCTTCTCAAAGCTTACAATGTTATTTTTTGAGCTATCTGAAGGAATTAATCTAAGTATGTCTGAATCTTCTACATCGTTAGGATCAAAAACTATTAAGCCTGCTTCCCTAAGCTTGTCTCTAAAAATATTCTTTTGTTCTATTTTTGATGGATCCATTCCTGTATGCGTTATAGGATAGCTAAGGTATGCCTTTTTACTGTTAGGGTAAAAAAATAGTCTGAATAAAGATTCAGGAGGTGTTGCAAACGGAACTATGAAGAAAGGCTTACCCTGGAAATCTGCGATAGATTTTGTTAAAATGGTTTCTTCATCTCGCCAAACAATGATATCTTTCAATGAAAGCCTTCCTCTCCAAGCTTTAGAAGACTCTAGCCTCAACTTTATTGAAGGCAAGGAATCAACTATTGTTATATACATATCAGGATTTAATTCTCTAAGGTAGTTAAAATCGAAAGCTTGAATCAAAAATTTTCTCCACCTAAAGCAAGCGTGTGTTGCAACAACGACATCTTCATACTGCGAGCACTCACGGATTATTTGTTCAAAAACTGTTGCCCTAAGGAAATTTAGTGCAGAAGGAGAAAGGTCAAGTATTTTGTTTTCTTTTATTTCTAATCCCAATTTTTCTGCAGCATTGAACATCATTTCACCTACGTCAAAAATCTTAATTGTTTTTTTCTTTTCTTTTGCAAACTCTGAAAATTTCTTAATTAATTCGACTCTTCCACTGCCACTTATTCCCGTAACAACGACTCTCAACTAAGAACACCGTGTTAAAGTAATAATAATTAAAAGGCCTTTAAATAAACTTTTCAAAAGAATTGAAAAAGCCTGAAAGCTACTACTGTTATAAGAAAGCAGGTTTTGTGAAATTAGCTTTCTAAGATTAAATTGACGAATGATCACCTAAGCCTATTACGAATACGTTAAACGGAGCCTTTTTCTCCATTTTAATTTAATTAGTTTGAATTTCACTGTTTGAGATTTAGTATCATCTAACTGCTCTTTGTTTCTTTAACTCTCTTGCATAGCTCTCAACTGCTTCTATAACGCTTTTTCTTTCTTCGTCGTCCAACTTTACTGACTTTAAGTACTCCAGTATTGAAAACAAATAGCTTATAGCTTTTTCTTTATTCTCTTTTGCTCCACCTTCCAACTTTAAGCCTATACTTTCATGGAACAAAGAACCATGATTGTATTCTTCTTCAGGTCCTAAGTAGCATAGTCTTTTCTTCTTTTTTCCTTTCTTTAATTTTAAGACATGAACTGCATAAAGGTAAACTCTATTTGAGACCTTCATCCTTCTAACGTAGTTGTAAGGCATTCCACACCTTGGGCAAATCTTCTTCTCTTCGTTCGTTCTCAATTTTGGGGTATAAATTTATTCCCCCAAGATTTAAGCTTTCTTGAAAAGATTATGTTTGCAGATTTTTGCGATGGACTATTAGGAATTAGAAATGAGCTCGGAGAGGATTTCTGGTTTACGTTAGAATATTCTTAGCTTGAGCTAGTTTATAGATTTTTGTCTTTTAAATAAGGACCTCAAACTCTTAAATTTAGGTCATTTAACTTTCTATCTTTTCCCCCTTTACTATCCTACAAGCTAGGATTGCACGGTAGTAGAGAATAACGTTTTGCTTCAGAATTAGATTTTTACCTAAGAGAGCACAAACTAATACTTTTTATTTTTCTGAATAAAAACAAGTTTGAATACTTTTATCTCTCTTTGGAGACTCCACAGTTTAAGAGTCTTTTCTAAAGACCAGGGTACTTAAAAAAATCTAAAAAAGAAAGCGCCAGGGGCAGGATTTGAACCTGCGCTCCCTACAAGAGGGAACTGGATCTCGAGTCCAGCGCCTTTCCTGACTCAGCCACCCTGGCACCTAAAGAAGTAGTAAAATAAGGTTAATTAAATTTTTACTTTGTAACAAACTGCGCTAACATAACATCTGAAGACAATGCTTTTCTAATTGGTTCTAAAGGCGTTGCGATTTTCATTTTTCTTGTCCTACCATGTCGTCCCATGTTTTGCACTTTGCTTTGAATAAGGCCAAGCATCTCAAGCTCGTTTAAAAGCATAGAAACTCGCCGATACGTAAGTTCTTGAATTCCAAGATTTGATGCTAAAGACTTGTACTTAGTGAAAAGTTCACCACTAGAAGGAACTTGATTATTTTGGTTAAAGATTAAAAGAGCTGCTAGTAAAAGCCTTGAATGAAGCGGGAGAGTTCTTGAAATTTCAAAAACCTGATCTTCTTCTATTTTTAACGAAGCTTCCTTTACATCTTGCTCAGTAATTACAGGAGAACCTCTTCTTTCGGCGATCTCTCCAGCAACTCTTAAGAGGTTTAGCGCTCTCCTTGCATCACCGTGCTCAGAAGCAGACATAGCAGCAACCAAATTTAAAACATCTTTTGAAACAACATTCTCGTTGAAGGCAAGTTCAACTCTTGCATTAAGGATATCTTTTAGCTCTTCAGCAGTGTATGGCTTAAATAGAACTTCTTCTTCGCTTAGAGAACTTAAAACTCTAGGATCTAAGAAATCTTTAAATGAAATATCATTAGATATAACAACTAAAGCTAACCTTGAATTTGAAAAAGTTTCGTTTATCCTACTAAGTTCATAAAGTACGTCATCACCATAAGACTTAACGAGAGTATCAACTTCATCAAGTATTAAAAGAACATTAGTAGAAACTTTCTGTAAGTAACTAGTTATCCTTTTCAGCACTTCTTCTGTAGCTAGTCCAGTAAAAGGTACTTGAAGATTAAGAGAGTTAGCAAAAGAAGACAATATTCTATATTCAGTGCCCTCAAGCCTACAGTTAATGTAAGAAGCTATAAAATTAATGTTCTTTTCCCTTGCCTTTTGAAGCATAATTTTTGAAACAAGCTTTATAGAAGCGGTTTTCCCTGTTCCAGTTTTTCCGAAAAGGAGAGCATTAGAAGGCTTACTACTAAGAAGAAGTGGAGCAAAAATTTCGCTTAATCTTTTTAGTTCGTTTTCTCTGTGAGGTAAGAAATCAGGAATAAAATCAGGTCTTAAAGCATCTCTGTTTTTAAAAATAGACCTCTTAGAAAGTATTGAATCAAGGTACTTTTCAATTTCTTTTGAAGAATCTAAATCATAGGAATTAGCACACATGAATTTACATCGAAGGTAGAATAGAAAAATAGGAGAATAAGTATTAAGCTAAAATTAAATTGATTTTTAACTACTACAAAAATGAATAAAAGAAAAAGGAAAAGTAGAACACAGACGCCTAATTTTCCATTGAAACTGATAAGGTTTTGCGCCTTCTGCTACGCATATTTATTTTAATGTATAGTAATTATTCTATAATCCCTGCTACGCTAATAGTATGCAACTAGCAATAGTAAAAGCATTCTACACTAAAAAAGTATAGCTAACACTTTACTTTCTTTTTTCCATTGTTTTTCTGCATTTTCTAAACTTTCCTCTTTCAATAGAAATCTAGGGGTCAGTCTCTTTTCTTTATCTTCTCCTTTCTTTCCTAGGTTTACAATCGTTTTCTTAGTAGTTAACTGTTAACTTTTGATAAAAACCCCTCTGTTTCTACTGAATCCACTGAAAAAGCGAAATTTTTTACCTTTAAAGCAGAAGTAATTTGATATTTTTGCTCTTTTTCATTTTCAACTGTATTTTTTGTAATTTTTTGCTCTTTTCTTCATTATCTTGTTATTTTTTGTTACAATAGAAAAAAAGGTGTAAAAATATGTTAATTAATCCCTTTTTCTTCAAATTAAGCTTGTGCCAGTAAAGAAGGGTAAGCTGTCTATCAACATAGTGTATGATGATAACACAAAGGTAAAGATACTTATTGATTCTACTGATCTTTCTCGTTCAGTGGAAACGCTCTTAGATCTCTTAAATAATAAAAATTTATCTAATAAGATAAACTATAAAATTTCTGAAAACAACACCTCCTCTGAAAAAGAAAAATGGCATGAAGCAGAGCCTCCTAATGAAGCTCCTTCAATCGAGAAAACAGAAGATAACGCCTACTCCACTTCTTCTGAGGAAGATTCTCCGTATCAAAATGACATGTTTTTACAAGAAAACAAAAATGAAAGAACTAGAGTTAACGATATTTTAGTGCTTTTTCGTTCTTTACCTCCTAGCTGGTTTTCAAGCAAAGAGATTCAGAAACTTTTTAATGAGCGATTTGGCGAGACCCTGAAACTAAGCGAGGTTTCAATCTACTTATCTAGGCTAACTTCAAGAGGCTTTTTGCAGAGAGTAAAAGCTGGAAGGTACTTTAAGTACAAACTAAAAGAAGTAATAACTGCTAAGTAATTTACGACTCGTTCTTTAAACTGTAAAGAAAAATTTTTCCTCTTTTCTCTCTCTTTACAATTCCTTTGTCTGTCATGCTTTTTAAAGTTCGGCTTACATGCTCTCTCGTTCTTCCTGTAATCTGAGATATCTCTCTTGCTTGAATCGGCTGATTTTTTTCTCGTAATATCTTTATTATTTCTTCTTCAAGTGCAATATACTCGCTATCTCTTTTTATGTTTGTTTGTTCTTGAGGACTTATATTTCCATCCTTTCCTTTTTGTTCTACTATTTTTGCTAATTTTATTAAAGCTTCACTAAGCTTGATGTTACTCTCTCTGAGTATAGATATAGCTTTTGCTTCTTCATCAATTTTTTCCTGTAACTTCTCGTTTTCTTTTTTTATGTTCGCTATTTGTTCGTTTACATTTTTTATTTTTTCTTCTAGCTCTTTTATATCTTTGTCGTCTTTTTTCCAAAAGAAGAGTCGCACTTTCTATCACCTTCTATTAAGAGCATTAAGAACGTCGATCTTTGTTATTATTCCTACAATCTTTCCTTCTTTGTTACTAACTAAGATTCCCTTATGCCCTCTTGAGAGTAAACTTATTATTTCATTCAACCCTGTTTCTTCAGGCACGATTGGAAAATACGTACTTATCATCTTATCTACTTTTGTGTCATAGAACTTTCTTGGGTTTCCAAAGAATCTTGGAAGCGCTTGCAGTAATGATTCCTCGTCTATTGCCCCCATTGCTTTATCTCCTTTCATTACAGGAAGTTGTGAAATACCATAAGCGGTCATTAATTCTAGAGCCCGTCTTACCGTTTCATCGTGATTTATTGATATCACCTTTTTTGTCATGATGTCACATGCTCTCACATCACGTTCTTGACCAACCTTTATTTCATTTTCTAAAACATTTAAAATTTTTCTTAAAGTTGAGGCCTTAGGGTCTACAGTGTTATTCTCAATTTTTGCTATTAGTCCCTGGCTAAGTCCTGTTTTTTCTGCTAATTCCTTCTGAGTTAAATTAGCTTTTTTCCTTAGGTTTTTTACTTCTTCTCCTGAAGGTATGGAAAACAAGGTATTTGCCTTTTATTCACTAAATCGTCTTTTTTAACTTTTTTATTCACTACAGAATAGCAGAACAAAAATCATCGTGATTTTGTGAGGTCACATAACATCACAAAATTTTACTACTCCTTTTTCTTTGTTATTTGCTTAACTATCTTTTTGATGGCTTCTTCAACACCTTCCTTTATTTGCTCTTCTTTTTCTTCGTCTATTTCGTTCGTTCTTAGTAAATTTACGAAAGCAACAAGTGTAGCCACATCCTCTTCTGTGATGATGTCTTGATAGATCATGAACAGTATCGTATAAATTGCTTTTTCTATGTTCCCTCGCGCTTGCTTAGCAATTCGATGAAAGGCCCCTTTGCTAATTCTTCTATTTTCTAAGACATAATCTTCCTTTCTTAGCCTTCCTTTCTCTCTTGTTTTTAATATTGCTTCTATCTGTTTCTTGCTCATAGCTGATCGCTTTGCGAAGAATTTTCCCAATCCATTTAATTGCTCTTTTTCCCCGCTTTCTCCAATTATTTCTCCATTTTTTGCTTCTCCCCTTTTTGTCATACTTTTTTGTATTCCCTCTTCACTGGTTACAGAAACTAAATCCTTTTATTTCTTTTGCTTTCTTAGTTGTCTACGATAAAACATGGGAAGAAGGAAGCGAAGAGAGTTAAAGATCGTAAGAAAAACAATTCCTGAAATATTTCAATGTCCAAAATGTGGAGTAAAGGCTGTTTCAGTTGAAATTACAAAAGAAAAACAGGAAGGATATCCTCTCGCAGTTGTTAAATGTGGAAACTGTGGCCTAACTTATACTCTTGCTATGAAGCCTCTTATGAAAAAAGTTGATGCTTACAACAAATTCATAGATGCTTTTTATAGTGGTGAGATTTCTTAAAATGAGCAAATACTACGATAGAATATTTAAAATTGGAAAAACTGAAAAAAGAATTTATGAAAAATTAGAGTCTGATGGTTTTGTTTATTTCGTTTTAGTTGACCCTGAAAAGCCAGGTGATTTAGTTTCACTTTCAAAGATTGCTCAAGAATTAGGAGTTACAGCAATAATGGTTGGAGGTAGTACTGCGCAGCTTTCTCTTGATTATGAAGAAGTGATTTCTAAGATAAAGCATGAGAGCTCAATACCAGTTATAATCTTTCCAAGCGGTACTGCTTCCATAGCAAGAGGTGCAGATGCTATTTGGTTTATGTCCCTTCTAAATTCTGATGATCTGTTTTATGTTATTGGTGCGCAGTATTTGGGCATTGGCGCAATAAGGTCTTTAAGACTAGAACCAATTCCCCTAGCGTACATTATTGTAGGCTACGGTGGGACAGTAGGTTTTGTTGGAAGAGCCAGACCAATTCCATATGAAAGACCTGAATTGGCTGCAGGGTATGCTATGGCTGCTGAAGCTCTAGGTTTCAGATTTGTTTATTTTGAAGGTGGTTCAGGTGCTCCTCGCCATATTCCTCCTGAATTTATTTCGTACGTTAGAAGGTTTGTAAGCATACCTATAATAGTCGGTGGTGGGATAACTAATGGTGCGGTTGCAAAAGAACTTATTGCTGCTGGTGCTGACGGAATTGTAACTGGAAACGTTCTTGAAGGCTATTCTCAAATTAAGGATAAAATCTTAGACATAATGCAAGGCTGTAAAGAGGGCGCTAAAGATAAAGTTAAACAAAATTAACAAATAGATTTTTATAAAAGTTCCATAACTAACTGTTAGAAAATTGTCAAACGAAAGTAATTCTGAAGAACTTCAAGCTTACAACACTTTTCTAATAAACTCCATTGAGCACCTTTATGAAGTTGCTCAAGAAGCAAAGCTTAAATCAAGTGATCCAAATGATTTTGTTGAATCAAAAATAGTATATTCTCATGGGCATGCTATTGAGGAGCTACTAGGCTTAAAAGGTCTTTCTCAGAGGTTTAAAGAACTAAGGAAACAACTAGACTCCACGAAGGTGCCCTTCGTTATCGTTGAAGACGTTGTGAATGGAAGGTTTGGTTCTTTTAGCGAGGAAAAGGCTGCTACGTTAGCAGTAAAAGCTGCACTTGCATGTATAACCCCTCCAGGTACTACTGCCGCTCCGCTAGAGGGTATTACTGAAACAAGAATAAAAAAGAACAAAGACGGCTCAAAATATCTTGCAGTTTATTTTGCTGGTCCTATGCGTTCTTCCGGTGGAACTGAGCAAGCACTCTCAATACTGATAGCAGATTATGTAAAATCCATTTTGGGTTTGTCTAACTATGCTCCAACTAAGGACGAAATAAGTCGATACATTGAAGAATACAGAATTTATGAACGAAAAATAGGACGATTCCAATTTAAAGTTTCTGAGAAGGAATTAATTTATGCTCTTGAAAGGATTCCAGTTGAAGTAACGGGTGTTGGTACTGATCCTATTGAAGTATCTGCATATAGAAATCTTGAAAGAGTAGAAACTAATTACATTCGTGGTGGAGCATTAAGAGTTCTAATAGATGGCGTAATAGGTAGATCTCACAAAGTTATGAAATTTGTAAAAGAGTTAAATCTTAGCGGTTGGGATTGGCTAAAAGATCTAAAGGTCAATAAGCTGGATGTTTCGTCATACGTGGACGAAGTCCTTATAGGGAGGCCTGTAATTTCCTCAGAAGATTTCTTCGGAGGCCTAAGAATAAGGTATGGTCGTGCTAGGAACACAGGTTTGATGGCAATTGGACTTCATCCAAGCACAATGTATGTACTGAATTCTTTTGTCGCAATTGGTTCTCAGCTTAGGCTAGATCGGCCTGGAAAATCTGCCATTGTTGCTTCTGTGGACTCAATTCTTCCTCCCATAGTTAAGTTGAAGAATAGTTCTGTTGTGAAGCTGTCAACCATTCCTAACAAAAACATCTTTAATGATGTAGAAAAAATACTGTTTTTAGGAGATATTCTCATTTCTATTGGAGATTATGTAGAAAACAACAGAAAGCTTGACGCGCCTGGTTACTCTGAAGATGAGTGGTGCGCAGAACTTAAAGATAAACTTCCACTATTTTTAGATAAGATAAAGTCTTTTGTTGCTGAAGAAAGGCTGAACAAAATATTTGAAGATCCTAACGAAGTGACCTTCGATGAAGCTTTACTTTTTTCTAAAGTTGTTAATTTGCCCCTTCATCCCAAATTCCTTAACTTTTGGGAATTTTGTAGCGGAGAAGAAGTCTTTACCCTGTTACTAGAAATTAAAGAAAAAGGTACGTTAGGTCAGGAAATAATTCTCCCGCTTATTGATAAAGTTAAGGCAATTCTTGAGAAAGCCTTAGTTCCTCATTCTGTTCTCGAGGATAAGATTAAGATCAACGAGGACACATCAAAATTTTTGTGCTACTTAATTGAAAAAACTCGCTTACTTGCACCAAACGAGAGAGAAGATGGCCTTTCTTACCTTTCTAGGCTTTCTGGTCTAACTCTTAGAAAGCTGTCCGGCTCTGTAGTCTCTGCAAGAGTTGGAAGACCGGAAGCAGCAAAGCCAAGATACATGGATCCTCCAACAAACGTGTTGTTTCCCATAGGTAATTCAGGAGGTGCTTCAAGAAATATTCTAAGTGCTAATGGGCAAGTTAAAGTTGAAATAGCGAATAGGTACTGCCCGAAGTGTAAAGCTCAGACTTTTTACCTTAGGTGTCCTAACTGTGGTGCAAAAACACTGCCTATTTACACATGCCCCAGGTGTGGTGAAGTATCAGAAGAAAAAATTTGTAGTAGGTGCGGGATTGAAAAGCTACCATATAACCAGAGATTTATAGATATAAAATCTGAAATAAACAATGCAAAGAAAAAAGTTGGTGTCCAGTTTGTTCCTAAGAAAATTAAAGGAGTAAAATCATTGATGAACGATTTAAGGGTTCCTGAGCCCTTAGAAAAAGGTGTTTTAAGAGCAAAGTACAATCTATTTGTCTACAAAGATGGAACTTGTAGGTTCGACGTTACAAATGCTCCTTTAACTGCATTCAAACCTTCTGAAATAGGTGTTTCGTTTAGTAAGCTTCGTCAATTAGGTTATGAAACTGATATAAATGGTAGTCCCCTTTCTTCAGATGAACAGCTTGTTTTTATTAAACCACAGGATGTAATAATTCCAAAAAACTCTGTCAGCCACCTTATAAATCTAAGTAAGTTTATCGATGACCTTCTAGTGTCTTATGGGTTAAAGCCCTTCTACAACATAAGAGGTCCTGAAGACCTTATAGGCCAGCTTATCATTTCAATATCTCCACATACCGTAGGTGGCATTGTTGGGCGAATAATAGGTTTTACTAATGCAGAAGTACTTTTTGCTCATCCTTTCTACCATCAAGCAAAGAGAAGAGACTGCGATGGCGATGCTGATTCTTTTACCCTTGCCCTTGATGTTTTTTTGAACTTCAGTAACCTTTACACTCCCAACAAGCCTGGAGGAAAAATGGATTCGCCTCTTGTAGTTTTTCCAGTTGTGGATCCTTCAGAAATTGATGATCAGATATACAATACTGAGAATGAAAAAAACCTTCCGTATGCTTTCTACAGTAGCATAAGAAGATCAGAAGAGCTTTCTTCCTTATACTCTTTAATAAATTTAGTTGGAAAGAACTTAACTTATAAATTAAGCTTTACTCATACTACAACTTCTATAAGTAATGGGCCAACAATATCAAGCTATAGGCTAATTAACAAAGCAGAAGAAAAATTTGCAATTCAACTCTCTTTACTGAAAAAAACTGATTTTGTAGATAAGAAAAAAGTTGTGGAAGATTTGCTAAGTACTCATTTGATTCGAGATTTTGTAGGCAACGTGAAAGCTTTCTACACTACTGGGTTTAGGTGTATAAAGTGCGGTCAGAAATACAGGCGACCTCCTTTAAGCGGAAAATGCATAAAATGTGGATATCCTTTGCAACCAAATGTTTTCTCTTCCAACATAGTTAAGTACTACAGTCTCATTCAGGAGCTCATAACAAACTACGATGTTAGCCCATACTTTAAGGCCTCTGTAAAGTTCTTTGAGAGAGAGTTAAGCTTACTTGACTTTAGCGAAGAAAGGGATCAAAAATTGGAAAAATCGAAGTCTTCTTCATTAAGGAGTTTTATTGAATCCTAGGTCCTTTCTAATTATCTTAGTTATTATTCGCCCCCCACATTTTGGACAGAAACTGTACTTTGTTTCATATCTGCTATGGCAATTTTTGCACTCGTACACGTATTCTCTAGGCTCTCTTATTTCTCTTTGGCCAATACTCTTGTACTTTATGTTTAAGTGAGAAAGGATGTTTTGTATTGCAAAATCATTTGTAACTACTAGGATGTCCTCTTCTTTATTTCTGAAACTCATTGCTAGTGCAATTATTTCGAGGTCTGTACTTGATATTTTTCCAAGTTCTCCCAACTGCGCAGCCTTTTCTTTTACTATCTCTATGACTTTCTTGCTTGGCGAAAGCACCTCCAGAATGTTTGCTTCTATTAGCGCAACTACTTTTGTGTAGTTGGCATTGCGCTTTTTTAGTTCTCTAAGAACTGAGTACGTAGTGTAGGCGCAACCAATATTTTTAAAGTTTAATATGCCTCTTATGATGGCTGAAGTGTCGTAGATCACTACAGTCATTCTATCAACGCTCTCCTTAGTCTCTTAAGTAAGTACTGCTCATCGAACCTTATTAGCTTTACTCTCTTCTTGCTCCCAACTATATAAAGACGGTCTTCTTCATCGATTCTTGTTTCCTCAAGTCCATCTCTTATTATTGTTGGTTTTTCCTTACCTCCTCTTTTCATTATTTTAATTTTTTTATTATTTGAAACTACTAATGGTGCCCACTTTCTTTTTGCAAGAATTGGAGTAATTATGAGTGCTTCTAGTGAGTTGTCTACTACTGGACCGCCAGCGCTCATTGAAAAGGCAGTTGAGCCAAGAGGCGTTGCAACCAATATTCCAGTAGCGTCAATGCAAAAAGTTCCAAGACTTTCTATTTCAACTTCTATCTCCATTATTCCCTTAAGGCTCTCGGATGCAAAAACAATCTCGTTAATTGCTTCTCCAAGCTTTTCATTGTTAACATATGCTTCTATTTTTCTAACTTCTTCAATGCTGTACTTTTTGCTTTTTAACGCTTCAATTCTTTCCTCAAGCTCTGCTAGTTCTGTTTCAGCAAGAACTCCTTTTCTTCCCAAATTTACATGAAGAATTAGGGTTTCGTTATCCTCGAGCTTATCTACTGAATAGAAAAGGCTTCCGTCCCCTCCTGCAACTATAAGCAAATCACATCGCGGAAGCTTTCCTTCAACTTTATTAACCTCGTAGTATTCAATCTTCTCTGGTCTTATTTTTTCTTCTAAGTTAACCTGTTTTATTTTTGCTAACGTGGCCTCATCTTTAGCTAAGACACACACCATTTTATAGTGGTTGTGGTTCATGCCTTTATGAAAACGATAAACAAAAGAAATTAATAAAGGATTCTATTAAGCGTTCTTCTAAATTAAAAGAAAAACACTTATAGGAACCCTTTTTTCTACTCCCTAGCAATAACTATATAAACTACATTATTCATTAAAGTCAACCAGAAGAAAGGTTTCTTGAAGGTGATAAAGAATGAGTAAAGTTGTAGAACTAGGCTCCATAAAGGAAGGGTCTTGGATACTAATAGACAACGAGCCCTGCCAGATCGTAGAGGTTTCGCATTCTAAGCCCGGAAAGCATGGAAGTGCGAAGGCAAGAGTAGTAGGCATTGGCTTATTTGATGAGGCAAAACATACTCTGATGAGTCCTGTAGATGAAAAAGTAGAAGTGCCTATGATCGAAAAGAGAAATGGCCAAGTCCTAGCTCTCCTTGGAGACCACATACAAATCATGGACCTTGAAACTTATGAAACTCTTGAACTTCCAATGCCCAAGGATCCTCAGCTTGCTTCCTCCATTGCTGTTGGTGTTACTGTAGAGTACTGGAAAGTTCAAAGTAAGGCAAAGATAATGCGCATAAAAAGCTGAAATAAATCATAGTTTGAAATGTCTCCAATTAAATCTGAACCCATAAAGGATTACAAACTAAAGTCTCTACGTACCTTCTCTGACTTATTTAACTTCTATCTTCACTCTGGAGGTTTTCAGTCTGTGGAAGTTGGAAAAGCTTTAGGCATACTGCAACATATGTACAATGACAAGGATTGTACTAAGTTTTTGTCTTTTACAGCTAACTTGGTAGCAACAGGTCTAAGAGGAGTAATCGCTGAAATGATTCTAAATGGTCTAGTAGATGTTGTCATTACTACTGGAGGTACTATTGATCACGATCTTGCCCGATCCTTAGGAGGTATATATTACCATGGAGCTTTTTCTTTGGACGACTCTAAACTAAGGGAAAGTAATATTCACAGACTTGGAAACGTACTGGTTCCATTAGAGTCCTATGGTCCAATCGTAGAAAAGTTTGTGCGTGATTTTTTGTCAAGAAAGCAGGAAAGTTGGATAGCATCGCCTTCAGAAATTCTGAATGAAATTGGTAGTTTAATAAATGATGAAAATTCGATACTAAGAGCATGTTATCTGAAGAACGTTCCAATAATCTCACCAGGAATTGTCGATTCAGCTTTTGGAACTGCTCTTCTATACTCATATCAAAAGGGAAAATTTAAGTTGGATGTTATGAAGGATGAAAAACTTATGTCTGATAAGGTTTTTGAGAAGCAAAGGTCTGGTGCAGTAATCTTGGGTGGGGGCATAAGCAAACATCATACTCTATGGTGGAACCAATTCAAAGATGGTCTTGACTATGTCGTTGCTATAACAACAGCCTACGAGTTTGACGGTTCTTTGTCTGGTGCAAGAATAAGCGAAGCTATATCATGGAATAAAGTAAAGCCAAGTGCAGAAGTTTCCAACATCTACGGGGACGCTACAGTTATTCTCCCGTTGCTACTGGCTGCTTTTTATGAAACTCAAAATTTTCCTTAATCTTTTGTTTCCTAATCGTCTTTCTTTAAGTTAGTGTTCGTATTTTTAATTACCTACGAAATAACGTTATCTACTCTTTATCTTTTTACTGAAAATAAGCACTTTCATCAAAATCATTTAAATTTGCCTTTGTTTAAATTACTCTCGGCAACGATGATGAGTCAAAGTTACTGCAAGTTTGTGTGCTGAAGGCATTTGTCTGAGTTGCCGTCGTCAGAAGTCCGAGGTAGTCATCTTAAGCCGCCCAAGATGCTTATCTATTGCTCCAAATAGAAACCTAAGGTTCTTATTACCTCCTTAGAATGAGTGAAAACCTAGGTTCTCATTCGGAAAACCAAACTTCGATCTATCTTGCTATTCTTTTTAGTTCAGGAACCTTTGCTCAAATAATTTTTAGTAGTTGTGTTCAAAAGACAAAGCATTCATCAACATGAAGAAAAACTTAGGACAAATATACTTTACTCTACACTTTCATTTTCTCTTGCAAGGTGCTTGGTTTCTTTAAAGTCCAAGTTTAAAGCTGAGTTATTGCTAATGTTTTTACTTTATTTTTTAGATTATTCGCTCATATTTCAAACTAATTAAAAATTCTTATTTTAGCTGTCTAAACTAGAAATTCTTTGAAGTAATAAGAACATTTAAAAACTACTCTCCCTCCATCATGGAAATTAAAGCTTATGAGCCTGTCAAAGAGAATTTCAAGTTCGCTCAAGTCGACAGCTAGTAGCGTAGATAAACTCAGGCCCTCAGTTAGCTCTAGAACATACATCATTGTTTCCGTATTGTTGGTAAGTGCCGCTCTTGCTTTAACGATAAGGCTTCTTAACTTTAGGTATGGTTTTTACCTCTCTGAGTTTGACCCCTATTGGCACTACAGAACAGCAGAATATATTGCAGAACATGGAATAAATGCTTTTCTAACTTGGACAGACAAGATGAGCTGGGTACCTGAAGGCCGAAACGCTGCGGGTTCCACTCCTATTGGTTTACCTTTAGCATTAGATGCTTTTTACTATTTTGTAAGGTTCTTGGGACTGAATGTAGATATGTTAACTTTGGCTATACTCTTTCCTCCGATTTCAAGTATTTTTGCAGTACTTGCCGTATTCTTGTTAGGAAGAGAGATTGCCAATGATGAAGTAGGTGCTTTGAGCTCTATTCTTATAGCTTTTAGTGGAAGTTTAATAGATAGAACCCACCTAGGCTTTTTCAAGCATGAAACTATTGGAATTCCCCTGATCGCCTTCTCTTTGTACTTCTTTATAAAAGGAGTAAAGGAAGAGAACAAAAAATGGAGCTTTTTATTTTCTATTCTTGCTGGCCTTTCGTTGGGCTACCTTTCAATTAGCTGGACTGGTTATCTTTTTGCTACTGGTCTTATTGCTCTTCTAACAGTAATGATATCTTTATTTTCTAATACAGACTTAGATAAGTTGTTGTTAGTTTCTTCAACCACTTTTGGTCTCTATCTTTCGATAGCGGCCATGTTTCCTAGGGAAAGGTCAGAAATTCTTTCTTTAAACTTGGCACTAATAGTTCTCTCTCTTGTTTTTGTCATTTTGAAGAAGGAGCTAGATAAACTACAAACACTAAGACTAAAGTTGCTTGTTTTCTTAGGCTTCTTCTTCTCTGTAATTTTGCTAGCTCTAGTTGGGGTGCATTTAGGCGTCCTCTCCTCGCTCTATGGTAAGATTGCAGCTATAATCAACCCATTCATAAGGTCTCAAGAAGCAATAGTTGAATCTGTAGCTGAACATAAAGTTTCTAGTTGGTATACTGTTTTTAATGATAACGGGCTAGCACTGTTTCTTTTTGCTTTTTCAATAGTTGTTGCTTTCAGTGATTTATCAAACATTAACAACATATTTATTTTGTCTTCTGGTCTTGCTTCTTTGTACTTCTCAACGCTGATGGTTAGGCTCGAGTTAATATTTTCGCCATTTAGCTCTGTGTTCTCCGCATACGGTGCTTACTTGTTGATCAATAAAGCGCAGAGTAGCGAAGTTCTTAAAAGTTTTGAAAAAAGGTTAAAGAGAGCAATTGAGCGCCCATGGTGGATCTCGCCTATAGTAATTGCGATCCTTGTTACTTCTCTACTTGCACCTTCAATTGTTCTTGGTTATGCTCATGCTGGTGGTCCGGTAACGATATCTAGTGCTTCCTTACCATATGCATATGAGTTTCCAGATTGGTTCCAAGCTTTAGAATGGCTAAGAGAAAATACTCCACCCGGTTCAGTGATAATGGCCTGGTGGGACTATGGATATTGGATTACTACGCTTGGCGATAGGCCTTCTATAATCGACAATGGAACTATTAACACTACACAAGTTGCCTTAGTTGGAAAGGCCTTTATTTCAAATGATACAATTGCTATACCCATAATGAAAAAGTTCAATGTTTCATACGTGCTTGTATTTTCAAGCATGTTTCTTGCTTACTACTTCTGGGCATACAATAAGCAAAGGTTTGGTTACTGGGGCGACGAAGTAAAGTGGATATGGATGGCTGAAATCGGTTATGGCTTACCAACAGAGCCAACTCATAATAGAACACTAACTTTATTTGGAGACAGAGACTTATCTCAATCGCTTGCAAAGCAAGGGTTAATTCCTTCTGATAGCTATGGTAACCCTGACCTTATACTTCCCAATAGGACCTTCGTACTAACTAAGCTTTTGGTTCTATCTGCTTTCGATGGACAGCAAAATCTAATTCCTTCTGACCCCCATTTCTCATTTGTATTTATGTCTTCAGATGGGTTAGTTTCTATCTTTAAAGTGAACTATAACTATACCCCTGCTGAAAGGATAATATCCTTAAGCGCTAGCAGTGAAGTAAATAAGACGAAAGACTCTAGCTGGAAGGATAGCTACGAATTTGCTCCCAATAGAACGATTACTTTTAATGTTTTAAGCTTGTCCGCTAACAACGGTAGGTACGAGGACTCGAGTGGCGTCATAAGAGAACTAAATGCCTCCGTTGAGGTGAGACTCGTAGACTCTTTTGGGAACGTTAAGTTTAAGGCCACTCCTAGTCTTGGACTGAACAAAATCGTAGTTCTTCCAAACGAAGTAGTTTACACGATGCAAAATGAAACAAAGGTATTTTCACTAAGCTACAGATATCCTCTGCACTTAGAGTTTCACGCCATGACTTCAAGCTTACCTAGCAACAATACTAAAGTACTAGAAAATGCAAACGCATCTTTAATTGTTTCCGACGTAACAATCGGTTGGCTATAGTATTTTTATTCCTCAACTAAGGCTGCTAAGAAGTAGTTTAGAGGTATTCCTTCCCATATTTCTCCAGTTATTTTCAGAGGAAGGTCTTTTCCAAAATTTATAGAAACATCTGACAATGGTTTAAAAGAAGAAATGAATTGGTATATTCTTCCTATGTCGTACTTTGCAGAGCCTTCCTCTTCTATGTTTGGTTCTTTTAAAGTTCCATCTTCAGGAGAAAGTTCAACTTCATAAACCATGTCTTCAGACTTCGTAGAAATTTTTACCTTTCCATTTTTTGTTTCAAACTCTATTCTGTCTGACCTTCCTTTTCCAACTTCTACAACCTCTTTTATTATGTCTAGTTCAGTTTTAAATGAAATCTTGTATGAAACTTTTGGTAAAGGTAAGTCTTTCTTCTCGCTTTGAAAAACTGATAAAGAGAATTTTCTAGGAGGTGAACTTCTAATTTCAGCTAGTAGCTTGTTTTGTTGGAATGTCAAAGCTATTGGATTCTTAGTGGCGTGTTTCAATAATTTTAAAGCGTCTTCCACTTTAATCACGTAAGCATTTTCATTCTTTACTTCGTATTCCTCAAAAGATTGCGAAGGTATTACGATATCGATCATCGAAACTTCTGAAAGGTCTAATGTTCTTAAAATTACTGAGTCTTTGCTTACTTTTATTGGTGCTTCATCTGATATGGATGATACCACCTTAAGAGCATCCCTAAGGATTTCACTGTCTTTTAGTACAACTTTTGATTCAAATTCTTCACTCGACATCTCTTTCTCCCTTTTACTACATTAGTATACTTAAACATTTTAAGGCTAATAAAAGCTTTATATTGTTTCTTTTCTTTTAGGTAAGCAAAAAGCAAATGGAAGTTAATGTCTTCTTACTTGCAAAGTATCCTTTCTTAGAAGAAGCAAAAAGTTTTCTTGAGTCGTACAGTACAGTAAGTTTTGAAGACCTTTCCTCGGACGAAGATTATGTTCGCGCTGTAAAAAGAGGAGTGGAAAGGCTGAAAGAAGCTATAGTTTTCAAAAAAATATCATTTAAAAATGAAAATCTCATTGATTTTAAAGCAGAAGTTCTTTCCTTTCCAATTGCAGTAGCTTTCGTAGCGGCATTAAACGACGATTTTTTGAGAAACATCTTTGCTACGGCCGAAGGGAAGAGGGTTTATGAGCTACTAAAAAGAGACTCTTACTCCGACTTAGAACTAATATTAAAGGACCAAAAAATAAAGTTTTATTCTCCCGAAGATCCTTCTAGTTCACTTTATAGAATAGCCTTTTCAGAGTACCTTAAGGTTTCACCGCAGAAGTGGGGCAAAACATGGAAGCTTGTTAACAGGCAAATAAAGCGCGGTTTTGTTTATGTATCGAAGGAAGAGCTTTCTAGATTAGTTTCAGAGCATGTGAAGAACAGAATTCTCGAAAGAAGCAGACATCCTGTTGATGCAGAAAGTTTTAGTGGCCCCCTTAGAGAAGGCTACGTTGAATTAAAAAGTACATGGGAGTCCTACAAATTAAAGTTTGCTAAGTTTAACAAGGGAAGCTCGGAGTCTTCCTTTCCTCCTTGCATGGTGCGATTGATTTCAAGACAAAAAAGCGGAGAAAACCTTTCACATGTGGAAAGAAGAAGCTTAGTGACTTACCTTCTTGCAAAAGGTCAAAGTGTTGAAGAGATAATGACGCTACTAAAAAGCAGTCCTGATTTTAAAGAAAGCATCGCAAGATATCAAGTAGAACATCTTGCTGGTCTAAGGGGCTCAAGGAAAAAGTATTCGCCTCCAAGTTGTGAAACGATGAAGTCTTATGGTCTGTGCTTTCCTGATGAGTGGTGTAAAAACATAAAGCATCCACTGCAATACAGAGGCAAACCTTCTTCTCAAACTTCTAAGGATGAGTAGTTTCTTCTTATGTTCAAAGTAAAAAGCTATAAAGCTAAAAAGGAGCTGCTAGCTTAGTTACGATGAATGAGTCTGAACTTAGATTCTTGAGATCCGTTTATTCAGAGTACTACTTAAAACACTCTAACCTTATTGAGGTCCCTCCACCTGTAAGTAAAAGGGAGATTGGGTTTGTTGTTGGAAACGAGAAAGTTATGAAAAGGCATATGTCTTTTCAGGATAATGAAGCTATAAGAAAGTACATCTTAGACAATTTACCTTGGGATGCATTTCATTCATGTTCTGTTTATGAGTTCCCTGAAAATCCGATAGACAAAAAAAATGTAATATGGAGTGAAATTGCTTTTGACATAGACGCTAAAGACCTAGGATGTCAAGGCGAGACGTACTGGGTTTGTGATAAGTGCGGAGAAGTGTTTAAGAAAGACTTACAAAAATGTTCAAGCTGCGGGAATGAACTAAGGGAAGTTAACTTTATTGCTTCAACTTGTATTGAAAAAACTTATGAAAAGGCAAAAGAACTTGCGCTTTCATTAGTAGAAGATTTTGGTGTAAATGAAAACGAAATAAAGGTTTTCTACAGTGGTCATATGGGTTTTCATGTTTATGTTGATTCTCAAGTTTTTAGAGAAATTTCTCAAGACGAACGGAGAGAGATTATAGATTTCTTACTCCTTAATGAGTTGCAACCTAATTTTTTTGTACTTTTTTCTCAGCTTCAAATAAACAAAGTGGGCGTTGGCAGAAGAATTGCTTCCAACGTTGTTAAAATTATTGAATCCCCAAGTAGTTATGCTTTTTTGGATGAAGACTCAATTAAAAAAATTGAGCAAAGGAAAAAGGAGCTGATTAGTTCAGTAAGCGAAGGCTCACTAAAACTTGCTCTCTCCCTTTTGGGGCAAAAAATCTTAAAGCGCATCGTTCAGGAAGCGTTAAGCATGTCGAGGATTCCAATAGATCCTTCTGTTACCTTAGATGAGCATAGAATAATTCGTATGCCTGGAACAATTAACAGTAAGAGCAGCTTTCCTAAGTTTGAAGTAAGTTTAAGTGAAAAAGTTTATCCCTTAGACTTATTGCCTACTTACGGAGAAAAACCAATAAAATTAAAGGTGAGGATTGCTCCTCCGTTTAGAGTACGAGGTGAAACTTTTAAGGAGCTACATAATACCGAAGAAGAGGTTCCAAGGTTCTATGCTGCCTACTTAGTTTCTAAGGGTGTTGCTCAAGTTGTATAACAAATCGAAGTTGTTAGAGGTTTGGAAAAGAGAGCTTGAGAGCCAAACTCTTCAAGTAATCTCCCAAGAGGAGCTGGAAGAAATAGAAAGGGAGTTTAAAAAACACAGAGAACAAAAACATCGAGTAGGAAAATCAGAGGTTGCGAAAGAGCTCTTCGACGCAGAAGAAAAAATAATGAGTTTGATCTTAGATGACCTTCTTTTCATAAGAACAGTTAAAGCATTCTTTGAGTCGCTTTCACCTCCTGAAGCTCTCTATGGATCGGCAGATAGTCCAATACTTTCCTATTCAAGCGCGTTAAGAAAACGTTACGAGGAAGTATTGATTAATTTTAAGTCTGGAAATTCAAAGAAAGTTCCATTTCAGGCTTTTTCTGATAGTTATGAATTAATAATTTTAAAGAAAAAAATAGAAAAATTTGTGGATGAATGGGGACGTGAACACGGACCATACGAAGAGGGTGATTTCGCATTCCTACCAAAAAAATACGCGGAAATACTTATAAAGAAAGAAGTTGCCGAAAGGGTTCTGGGTTAGCATGAAAATTCCACGTGAGATAACAACATATTGTCCAAAGTGTAATAAGCATACTCCTCATACCGTTTCGCTTTACAAGGCAGGAAAGAGGCGTGCTCTTGCTAGGGGTGAACGGCACCACGAAAGAGTAGACAGGCATGGTTATGGAGGTTCAAAAGCTCCTATTGCAAACCCTGTAAAAACTACGAAGAAACAAACGATAAAACTCAAATGCAAGGTTTGTGGCTTTACTATAGTGAAAGAGGGTCTTAGACTAAGAAAACTAGAAATAAAAACGTGATTTAGCAATGAGGTACAGAAAAATTTATCCAACTTCAAAGTTCTTTAGGGTAAAGTGCAACAAATGTGGTAACAAACAAATAGTATTCAGTCATCCTTCGAACGAAATAAAGTGCTTAGCCTGCGGCTCCATTCTAGTTAAGCCTACAGGAGGAAAAGGAAAAATAATAGGTGGGGAAGTAGTAGAGCCATTAGAATGAGCTCAAGGGTAGAAGATGAACTTCTTGTAGGAGAAGTTGTAGAAGTTGGAGAATTTGGTGCAACTCTGAAGTCGGATGAGTACGATGGTGAGCTATTTTTACACATTTCGGGGATGCCTGTGAGGAAAGAAGCAAAAGTTTCTGACCTGATAAAAGTAGGTCAAATCCTTGTTGTGAAAGTGCTGAAGGAAGACGAACAAAGTAGAAGACTCTATGTTTCAACAAAGGGAATAGATAAGTCAAAAGCTAAAGCCAAAATAAGAAAATGGAAAGAAAGAAGGAAAGCTCTTACATTACTAGAAAGGGCATTAAAAGAAAGCAACCAACCTCTAGACCTAATCGAAAAAATAGAAGAGAAAGCTGTAGCGAAGTATGGCTCTTTAAGTCAGGCATTTAAAATGGCCTTGGAAGACAAGAACATCTTCCTAAGGGTAGGCGTTCCTGCTCAAACGTTAGATGTCCTAAATAAACTAATTTACGAAGAATTTTTTACAAAAAGCTACACTCAGACAAAAACGGTGGAGATGTTTTTTTTGGACAAAGAGGGTGTTAATAAGTTAAGAGAAATAGGCGAAAAACTTTCTCTCTACCAGACTTCGGAAGGGACTAAAATTATTTTAAGGGTAGTGTCGCCGCCAAAATATGAATTAGTAGTTGAGAGTAATAAGCCAAGAGAAGTTAAGACAGCCTTTGAAAAAACCCTAAAGCGATTAGAAGCTTTAGTCAAGGAGAAAGGTGGAATCTTTAGAGCTTAGCTTCTTTTTCTTTCTTCTTGCTTAGTATTATTGCTCTTAGTTTTATTTCTAAAAAAGGGTCGTTCAAGGAAAATTTAGGCGGGTGTGGGTCTTTAAGAGCCCCTCCGCACTTTGGGCATTTTTCATCAGAAATTGTATAGTTGCCACATTTAGTGCATTTTTTTAGCATTATTCTCGGAGCAATAGAGTTATATCCCCCTTAATTTATGTTACTGTTTTGAACGTAGAATGTTACCTTCCAGATCTGATTCAGCAGTTTACTATTTTACAAAACCTAAGATTTGGTTAAAGAAAGGATGGACTGTTAAAGAACCAAAGCTAGTAATTGGCTATCCTGGCATCGGTCTAATAGGGGAACTCGTTGTCAGATTTTTGGTAAGGTTTACAAATGCCAAAAAAGTTGGATTTATAACTTCTCCCTTCTTTAGTAATCAAGTAGTTGTAGATAGGTATGGAAATGCAAAGCTTGTAGGCGTTGCTCTTTTCATAAAGAACAGAGACGAAGGTGACCTTTTGTTTGCACTTGGTCAAAAACATCAAGAAGTAATGGGTGGCGAACTAGAAACAACTGAAATTTTATTGAAACTTTTCAAGAAGCTGGGTGGTAAATTTGTTTATTCTGTGGGTGGCCATCTTAGTCTAGAAAACAGTGGCGCATCTGTTTGGGGTATAGCTTCTGAGCCAGAGGTTGCTAACATGCTTAAAGAAAAAGGTATAATGTTAGCGCCTGCAGGTACACCTATAGTAGGTGGTGCAGGTATTGCTCTTGGGTTGTGTAACTTCTTTGGGTTGAAGGGAATTGGGTTGCTAGGCCTTACAAGAAGTGAGAAGCCTGACTTTGTAACCTCAAAAGCAATTCTTGAGAAACTTTCTTCTCTACTTAACTTAAGCATAGAGTATAGCTTACTGGAAGCAGAAGAGGCTAAGTGGAATAAAATGGAGGAGAAGTACAGAGAAGAGTTAAACAAAGTAAAACTAGACAAAACCCTTTCTTTACTTTTCAAGAAGGAGTATAAGCGGCCAGAGTATCTTGGGTAAATTTGCTATAAAGAGAAATTCTTATTAATAGCTAATTTCCTTAAAAAAGGAAACGCATGCCACTGATAAAGTTTTGCCCAAAATGCGGAAGCAGGATGGTGCTAAAGAAAGAGGGAAGAAAGAACCTCTATGTTTGTCCAAAGTGTGGTTACTCAGAACAAGCTAAAGACCTAAAATCTGTAGTTGTGAAAAATAAAGTAAAAACTAAGGTAAAAGTTTTAGGCGAGTCAGATGAATCTCTAAAGCCGCTACCTATAACAAACGCAACATGCCCAAAGTGTGGAAATGATAAAGCTTATTGGTGGATTGTTCAAACAAGAGGAGCAGACGAATCCCCAACTCAATTTTTCAGGTGCACAAAGTGCGGCTATACTTGGAGAGAGTACAGCTAACCATAAAAGCCCCTTAAGATATAAATAAGGGCTTCTTCGAAACTTCCCTTTTCGATAACAAGCTCGATTATTTGCTCTTCTGTTAAAATTTCATTAATTACAAGGTATGCTACTATTGCTTCAACAACGTTTCCTAAGGCTCTTGCTGTTTGTCTTTTTTTAATATTTCTTCTTAACCCTGATTTGTTTACAACTTCTCTGAGCATTTTATTTGTAATTTTGTTACTTTCTGAAACATACCCTGCAGAAACTACCAACACATTTATATAATTTAAAATTGCATCTCCTATCTTTGCCAGGTCTCTGTTGTAGAAAATCCTTTCTTTTGGTGTTTTATCTTTACTTACGTCCAGCTTTTTAACTAGTTCTCTTAGTATATTCATTATTTTACTTGGCTTTTTATTTCATTTCTTACTTTCTCCAAGTCGCTCATTATTTTTTCCATTGCTGAAATTAAAACCTCTTTTGCTGGTTTTGTTTTGCTCCTTATTATTATTCTCGCTGGACCTACTAGAACATGGTCCACAGAATATGTTGCCAGAACGTCTTCATTATACTTTAATATATATGAAACTATAGGGTCAAGAAAAGTTGTGCTCGGTTCCTTGAATACTAGTTCTAGTTCGTTTTCGCTTCTTTCAATTACTTCTACGTCTTCTGTCATTTCTTGTTCACTCTCACTGCTCCATAATCTGAGGCAATAAGTCGAGTTTCAATGTTTCCACAATTTTCGCATTTTAGCTGGTTCCTTCTGCCTGTTTTCTTTAGTGCTCCACCACAAATGGAGCAACTTGCTTCGATAACTCCAAAGAAGCTCCCACTTATACCAAGGTGTATGGCTCCTTCGTTACTTATCACTTTGCACCTCACTAAGTCTCCAGGTTTCATAATCCTTCTTAAGTTTTTTTCGTACCTTCCTCCAACTCTGCTACTGTGCAAAAAACCTGTAAAACTTTTATTTATGAATAGTCCTTCTATAGCTATAATTTGTGCTGTTGCCAACGTATTTTGCACATTTTCAATCTTTGCAATAACACTTTGTCCCTTATATGGATAAACTGGCATTTTTGTTAATGGTAGAATGCTAAACTTCTTTTGTTCTTTGTCGACGATGGCTCTTCCTACATAAGCCGCTCGCACGTTTCCTTCTTCCTCGTAGGTGCCAAATTCCGAAATTCCTTCTTCTATACTTCCTAGCTTTTCTCCTGGAATAACTAGCAACTCTAAGTTTTCTGAAGCGTCTTCTTTATTGCTGCTCATTTACTTCTTCGCTTACGATTTTTGCTTCTATTGGAAGCTTGTGCAAACCTATTTCAATAGCCTCTTTTATCGAAGGCAAATCCTTTTTGAAAGCCCTTATCTCGAATATTTCTTGATCTCTTGAGACCTTTGCACCTCTAGTGGTTGGCTTTCCAAATGCTCTTCTCATACCCTCGCTAAGTCTGTCCGCTCCTGCCCCTGTTAACATTTTGTGTTCTCTTATTATTACGTGAGGATACGGCTTTACAATTAAAGTGTAGTTTCCTTCTCCTACTGTTTTTTGTAACCTGTTGTTTATCGAAGCTCTTGCAGCTTCAATCGACTCTTGTTTTATCGTTGCATCTTCTTTACTAACAACTTTTACTATTATGTCGTAATTTGTTCCTCCTCCAACTTTAAATCTAACCTTTATTCCAGGGGCACCTGGAATGTACTCTGTTCGTACATAAGGCATGTTCCTTTTTTTACCCATCTTTGTTTCCTCTTAGGGGCTAAGACCGGGGCTATTTAGCTTTTTTGCGTGAGTCCAGAACTATCGTCACTATGGCGCTACTTACCTTTTCAAACCTTAGCTCATAAAAATCCTTAAGTTTGAAAAGCTTAATCCAACTAAATTTTAGGATGTTGGCTCGTCAATTATTTAATCATCTTAGGAAGACAAGTAGTTGAATTTGCCTTCTTAGCGAAAGTTTAGTCTTTTATTTTAAAAGATAAATAATCTACAAACTAACTTAAGAATGTTCTAACGTAAACTTGAAACATTCTCTAAGCTCCTTTCTAATTCCATAAATAGACATCAAAAAATCTACAAACATGTCTTCACAATTATTTACAAGTTCTTCATCCTTAAGTAGTTCAGCCTCTTTTATGTTTTCCAGCTAAGATAATCAACGAACTTTACTGTTCGATAAACTCTAGAATTTTTTCTTTTAGTTCTTCGTAGCTAAAGCTTTTTTGCACTCCATCTTTTAGTCTCTTTACGGAAACATGTTTTTCTGTTTGTTCTTTTTTCCCAATTATTACTATTGCTTCCTCATTTTTCTTTAAGGCTCTCTCGATTTTTGAGCCAAGTGAGCCTCCCATGGTATCGATTTCCAAGTTTAGGTTTTCAACTTCCTTTAGTTGCTCGACAACTTGAAAAGTATACTTTATTGTCTCTGCATCTTCCTCTAGTATGATTACTCCAACTTTCTTACTTTTTTGTTTAGCTGTCTTTACTTGAGAAGAAAGCATGAGTCTGTCAACTCCTAGAGCAAAGCCAACTGCAGGTAGGTCACGCCCTAATAACTTACAAAGTGAATCGTACCTTCCTCCTCCTCCCACTGCTACACTAAGTTCAGGAACATACAGCTCAAAGATAATTCCCGTATAGTATTCCAAGCCTCTTGCGAAGCCAAAATCAAAATAGTATTTTCCATTCGCTTTCCACTCTAAGAAGTTTTCGATTATTCTTACTCTCTCATACTCTTCTAGAGCGGCTGGAAATCCTGCTAATATTTTTCTTAGCGTTTGTTCGCTTTCTCCTACGCTGTTTTCTTTTGTCTTCATAAGCTCCCTAAAAACATTCAAAATCTTTTCTTCCCCTTTCCTGCTAAGCTTTTCAAAGAACTCTTCATTCTCTCCCCTATCTAGCATACCAAGCAAAAGATCTTGTTCTTTTTGTTCAATGTTGGCCTCACCTAGTATTTTTCTCAATATTGCCTCGTTCCCAAGCTTAATTTTAAATGATTCTATTCCAATCTTTTTTAGGGCTTCTATTGCAATGTTGATTACCTCAATGTCTGAAACCACGCTTCTCGAGCCAAAATGCTCAAAGCCAATATGTGTGAACTCCCTGTATCTTCCTTTTTGTGGTTCATCATATCTAAACATGTTTGCAACATAAGAAACTCTTATGGGAAGAGGTTCGTTTTTCATCTTGTTGACAACAAGCCTTGCAACAGATATCGTGCCCTCTGGTCTTAAAACAACATCTCTATCTCCTAAATCCTTAAACCTAAACATCCTATGTCTTATTTCTTCTCCTACCTTAAGCTCAATTAAGCTAAGAGGTTCAACAGTAGGCGTTTCCACTTCTCCGTAGCCATACTTTTCGAAAAGCTCACTTATGCTCTCTATTATGAACCTCTTCTTCTTGTACTCTTCTGGAGTTAGTTCTCTAAATCCTCTTAAAGGCTCTATGCTCTTCTTCACGTTGTTCATAGCTTCAACCCCCCAACAATAAACGCTAACATAGCCAAGAGCATCCAAACTCTAACTTTATCTTTTTCTTTTCTCAACGCATTCTTATCGTTTGTTTTCCAGAGGTTTAACGAAGAACTTATGAACAACAACGCCACTATAGGTGCTATTACTAAATAATAGCTATTGGTTAAACCTAGAAAGGCTGGAATTGTGCTTAAAATGACTGCTAGCATGTAGAAAAAAATAGCAACAATTTTTGCATATTTTTCTCCCTTTGTTATTGCTATCGTTCTAATTCCCTTTGTTTTATCTCCTTCTACATCAACTATACCTTTGTGAACTTCTCTCCCTAAGATTGCGAAGAAGGCCATTGAAGAAAAAATAACAGTATAGCTTGTTATGTGCTTTACAGCAATCAGGCTTCCTCCCACAAAAGAAAGTGCAACTAAAAAGCTTACTACAACGTTACCCACAAAGCCATATTTTTTCAGGTAAACGTTATATAAGATAGTAACCATTGCTACAATAGGTGGAATGAGCATAAACCATATATTTTTTGTAAACGTTGAGGCAAATACTCCAAGAAGTAGTAAAAATATGGAGTAGTAAGTTGCTTGTTTTCGACTTATTTCTCCAGAAGGCAATGGTCTATGAGGCTGATTGATCTTATCGATTTCATAGTCTATGATGTCGTTTGTAACGTTTGCAAACGCGGTAAAGGTAGCAGCAACTATAATTCCTGCGAGGAGTTCAACTGAAAAACTAATATTTCCAGAAGCAATTATATATCCAGATATTATACCAATTCCCATCATAATGCAGTTAGTTGGTCTAATTATCTTGATGTAACCCCTAAGTTGTTTCATCTCCTACACCAGTCTTGAAATAGTGTAGTATACTACTTCATTTCTTCTGTCTATTACGCTTAGAACAAGCGTTTTCCTGTTCGCTTGCGCAACCTTAAGAATCTTTATGAGTTCTTCAAAGCTAATGGGAACTCCTTCACATAACCCAAAAACTAAGATTTTCGGGGTGTTGTTTGGAAAGTCTCCTCTTTCGTAAACGTTGAAGTCGATTCCCAATCCATAGCCATCAACAACTACATACCCTCTGTTCCTTAAGTCTCTATATATTAGATACTTATAAAGAACTTTACTGTCGTATTTTTCGGCCCTTCTGAGTAGCTCATCAAAGCTCAGTACTCTTTTTTTTCTATCAGTTGCTTCAAGCTTATTTTGTTCGAGTAAGTAAAGCGCTTCATGGAACTTCAAAGTTCTTTGCGTTTCTCCACTCCCATAACCTTTACTCTTGAGCCACTCAACTGCCCGAGGTTCATCAACAACTAAAACATCTCCCTTTAATACTCCTTTAAATTTCTCTATAGAAGTTTCCATCTTTCTATAAGATCATGTAGAAGTTGCTAGTTTTATTAAACTTTTTATTAAAGGTCCTGCTTCCTGAAGCCTTGCTATTTTAGCTAAGCTCTCTCAGTAAACTCTAGCAACCTTAGTAGCGAATTAAAAGCGTAAGTTAAAACCTGAGGTTGTGTTTCCTTTGTAACTAAACTAACTATTGAAACAGCATTTATTTTATAAAGCTTTGAAATTGGAACTATTAATGAAGAAATGCCGTAAAAGTAGGACTTTTTAACTGGTCTTATGTTGCAATTTTCTGCAATTTTTTCTGCCAGCTCCTTTGAGCTAGCAAAGAACCTCACATCCGGCCTAACGTAGTCAAAATCTGAAACTGTTATTATAAAGTTGGAGGACAACGCCCTTGCTTTCCTGACTATGTATTCTGCCGTCCAGTAAGAATAAGGTACTGGGAGTTGATTGATCTGAAGTTTACTAGTTACGATTCCCAACTGAAGCTCACTATTTTTTGATGGTCTATAAAACTCCAAGCCTGGCAAATAGCCTTCTCCAAGCTCGTCAGACAAGAGTATGTCTGGCAAAAAATGCATAACTACCTTTGAGTACTGAGTAAACTTGCCTACCTCAATCATTCTTTCTGAGATTCTTGAAGTGATTTGAGAAACGTTTGGAAGCATAACCAGCAGAGCTCTTACTTTCTCTATGGGTTCTTCTAGAAGAAACTCTCTGAACATGCTTATAGTTCACTTATCTCTTTTCTGAACCTAATTAACTTATTTATAATGTGGTGGTCTTTGTTAACTGCTACAATCTTTACTTGCCCTTTAAAATTTAAAGTTTTGATGAGCCCAAGCTCAATTAGAGGCTCTAGGACTCTTCCTACGCTTGAAACTGAGCAGTTCACTCTCCTTGAAATTTCAGATTGGCTGTACACCTTCTCTGGATCTGATAAAAGTAAGTCTAGAACCTTCACTCTTACGGAATCGCCAAAAAGCTCTACGAAATTCATCTCCCTTTAGCTCATTTGTTGGGAATTTTAAACATTTTGATTGAAAGCTTCTTTTAATGTTGTTCAGAGAGTCGTTACCCCAAACGTTCTTTGTTTCTCTATTACTTATGCTGTTTCCAAATCATCTTTCGTTAATCCCATTCTTTCCCTTATGCTCTTCAATGTTCCAGAAACAAGAACAATTTTAAGAAAAGGAAGCTTGAAAGTTAAGTTTTTCTTAAATTTCTCAAGGGAAGTATGAGGTACTCTTACTATAATTACATCCTTACCGTTTTTTAGAATTAAAGGATGTACTTCTTCTTGCTCTTCCTTACTTACAACTTCGTTTAAAACACTCATAATTTCTGTCTTCAAATTGTTACTAGAGCTACAGGAGCTAACTTTAAGTACTAAATACCTTCTTTTGTACTTTTTTACCAAGGAATATTCAATGTAAGCGCGTAAGGTAGTAGCTTAAAAACTTAGCTTTTGCCACGAACTTTAAAATTAGCTTGAGGGTAAAAAATTAAATACTTAGAACTTCCTGTCCTTTGTTAAGATTAAGGATGCAATCTCAAGTAACTTCTGAAAAAATTAATCCTCAAGAGACACAAATTGGGTTGTTGCTTTCTGTTGATTATGATGGGAAGCAAAAAAAGGCTATTTTAAAGTTCCTGTCTAGCGATGGTAACTCCATAATCGTTATTCCTGACCCCTACGAACATAAACCATACTGCCTTTCAAACTTACCAAAAGATGAGTTACTCAAGATAAACGAGCTGACAAGTTTACCAAGCTTTGATCACATAGAAGAAGTTGAAAAATTTGATCCTCTGTCTCAACGATCAGTAAAGATGTCAAAAATTGTTGTTCAAGATCCTCTTGGCATAAGTGGGAAACCCTCTGGAACAGTAAAATCTGTACTAAAGGAGGTGTGGGAGGCCGACATTCCATATGTTTTGAACTATATATACGATTTAAACTTAAGGCCGGGCCACTATTATGAATTAAACCTAACCAACAACACCTTTAAGCCGATTCCTCTAAGTATTTCTCAAGAGCTTGAAGCACGCCTAAAGCAAATGTCTTTAAGTTCTCATCTCATAGATAGTGCATTAGTAAGAGATTGGGCTTACTATCTAGAGCAGCCTATACCTGAAATTAAAAGAGCCTCATTAGATATAGAAGTTTATAGTAAAGACCCAAACGTACTACCAAACGCTGAAACGCCAGAAGACAAAATAATCTCTGCTGCTTTTGTTGATTCGAACGGGAAAAAAATTATTTTACTACTTAAGAGGGACAATTTTTCAGAGGTTTTGTTTGATAAGTTTGATGCAACAGTAGAGTTTTTTGACGACGAGAAACAACTTCTAATTAGAATTTTTCAAATAATCAACAGCTACCCAATGATAGTTACTTACAATGGTGATTCTTTCGATTTACCATACATAAAGAACAGAGCTAAACTTCTTGGAATTCCAGACGAAGAAATTCCTATAAAAATAGGGAAAACTCAGGATACAGCAGACTTAAGGTATGGTGTTCACATAGATCTTTATAGGTTTTTCCTAAATAGGTCAATTCAGATATATGCTTTTAGCGGAGCATATAAAGAAGCAACTTTAGATGCTGTTAGCAATTCTCTTCTCGGTAAAGGTAAAGTTGTAGTAGAGAAGCCAATTGGAGAGCTTTCCTACGATGCTTTAGCAACGTACTGTATGAACGATGCAGAAATAACAATGGAGCTAACAACCTTCAACGATTCCTTAGTAATTAAGTTAATGCTTCTCTTGATGAGGATAAGCAGAGCACCTATTGAGGAGATTGCCCGCCATGCAGTATCTTCTTGGATCCGCAGCTTGTTTTTAGCACTACATAGAGAGAGGAATATGCTTATTCCAAACAATGAAGACATCCTTAAAGTAAAAGGCGAAACAGTAACTAGAGCTACAATAAAAGGTAAGAAGTATCAGGGTGCGATTGTTCTTAGTCCAAAGCCTGGAGCTCACTTTAACGTAGTTGTTATGGATTTTGCTTCTCTATATCCTAGCGTAATTGCAAGGTTTAATCTTTCTTATGAAACCGTTAGGTGTCCGCACGAAGAGTGCAAAAACAACAAAGTTGCCGATCTTCCTCACTGGATTTGCACAAAAGTAAAAGGAATAACAAGTTCCGCTATAGGTGCGCTTAGGGACCTAAGAGTTGCATTGTATGTACCCCTCTCTAAGGATAAGTCCCTTCCTCCAAAAGAAAGAAAAAGGTACGAAGTTACACAGAGAGCTCTCAAGGTCTTTCTTAATGCAAGCTATGGTGTAATGGGTGCTGAAAGTTTTCAATTTTATACTCCTGCTGTTGCTGAGAGCGTTACTGCTCTTGGAAGAAAAATACTAACAAGCGTTATTGAAGAAGCGCAAAGAAGAAACCTAGAAGTTATATATGGCGACACCGATTCTGTTTTCTTAAAGAACCCGAAAAAAGAAGACATAGACGCTTTAACAAATTTTGCCTTTAGTCGCTTTGGAATTCAACTTAACTTTGACAAGAAGTATAAGTATACTGTTTTTAGTAAGAGGAAGAAAAACTACTTTGGTGTAACAGAAGATGGAATAGTCGACATAAAGGGGCTAATAGGTAAGAAAAGCTCAACACCAGATTATGTGAAAGATTTATTCTTTGAGGTTTTAAAAATTCTTAGTCAAGTTAATAATGAAAGAGAGTTCGATGAAGCTACAAAGAACATCGAAGCCCTTCTGAAGAAACAAGTTGAGTTGCTAAAGAAAAGGCAAGTTCCTCTAGAAAAACTAGCTTTTAACATTATGATGAGCAAAGACATTGAAGACTACAAGAAGACGTTGCCTCAGCACATAAAGGCTGCAATTATGGCTTCTAAGAATGGCCATATGCCTAAAGCTGGTGAAGTCATTTCATACGTAAAAATAAAAGGGAAAACTGGAGTAAAACCAACTTACCTTGCTAAACCTGAAGAGGTAGACGTTGAAAAATATCTAGAAATACTGAAAACAACATTTGAGCAAATTTTAGAGCCATTAGGTCTCGAGTTACTTGAGGAAAAGAAAAGTTCAAATTTGCTAGATTTCATGTAAGGGCGGGTGTGAACTTTGGTTGCTAAAATTGTTGTGGTTGGTGCGGGCGGTTTTGGAAAAAATCATGTTAGAGTCTTAAACGATTTAGGCTCTTTAGCTGGAGTAATAGACATAAACGAAGAAGTTGCTAAAAAATATGGGTCTTTCTATAGAGTTGCTTGGAGTACAAACTTAGATTCATTTAATTTTAATGATATTGATGGCGCGGTAATTTCTACGCCTACGTCTACTCATAAGGAAATTGCAGTTAAGCTAATAGAGAAAGGCATTAAGTACCTTCTGGTTGAAAAACCTTTTGTAGCAACTCTAAAAGAGGCCGTTGAGCTCCTAGAGTTTTCGAAAGGCAAAGATGTAAAGTTTTTTGTTGGCTTCATAGAAAGGTTTAATCAAGCCGTAGAGCTTAGTAAAAATTATCTTTCTGAAGGTAAAATAGGAAAGCCCATAATACTTCATGCCTTAAGAGTGAGATCTTGGCCTGATAGACCAATAGACTTGGGTGTAATAAAGGATACTTCTATACACGACATCGACTTGTCTCTTTACTTGTTTGGTTCTATGCCAAAAACAGTTTATGCAAGATCTGGGTCAATAGCACACAGTATAAATGAAGACCATGCAACTATAATACTAAACTTTTCTGAAGAAACTAGAGCAGTCATAGACTCTAACTGGTTAACTCCCAGTAAAAGTAGAAAGCTTACGATAACTGGAACTTTGGGCTTAATAGATGCTGACCTAATTACTCAAGAAGTAATCTTAAGAAACGGAGAAGGCGCCTTTGTTAAGCGCACCGACTGGAAGGAGCCCTTACTGTTTGAGTTAAAAAGTTTTATAAAATGTATAGAAGAGAAAACAGATCCATCTCCTAATCAAAAAGACGCAATACTAGCCCTTGCTATTGCAGAAGCCGCTCTTGTTTCGAGCAAGAACAACCAAGTTGTTTCGGTTCAAGAGCTACTTGCTAAGTATCATGTTTATGATCTCTAAGATTACTTTTGCTGCCAAAACTGATGTTATTCCACTTAAGTCGTATTGCGGTACGACTTCGTTCACGTCAAAACCAACTATATCTAGTTGAGAAACATACTTTAATAAGAAATCAAAGAAAGTGGTTGGAGAAATTCCCTCAGGTTCTGGGTTACCGACTCCTGGAGCATAAGCGGGGTCGAAACAGTCCATGTCAACTGAGATGTAGTACTTTTTGTCTTTCTTAAACCAATCTTTTATAAAATTAATCTCCTCGCTTCTTAACTGCAGAGGATTTACATGAAGGACTTTCGGAGGATTTGAGGAAGTCTCATCAAAAGAAGTTGCTCTTGCGCCAACGATTAAGACGTCTTCAGTATCTATGTTTTCTAACAGTCTTCTTAGCCATGTTGCGTGAGAAAATCTCATTCCAGCGTATTCGTTTCTTAGATCAAAATGAGCATCAAAAATAATTATCCTTTCTGCTTTTAGACCCATAAACGTTGAATAAGTTATTGTGTGTTCTCCTCCGATTATTGCAACAATTTTTTTCTCGTTTCTTAATTCTAACATGCTGTTTTCAATATCTTTCAAGTTTGATTCCAAATTTGAACCTAAAGCTATGTCTCCTAAATCAAATATATCTCTATCTGAAAGCTCATTCTCATATCTTAAACTCTTAAATTCAATTTGAGCTGCTGCTTGCCTTATATACATAGGGGCAAATCTATAACCTGTTCTGTAAGTTCCGCTTACATCCAATGGTACGCCAACAACTAAAAACTTAGCTTCTTCATAACTTCTGTTGCTAAGTCCTCCAAAAATGTTGTGTGGATGAAAGTAGAAAGATGTTTTTTGCGTCATTGTGCTACTTTGTACTTAGCGTCATATAAATAAATTTTTATACCTTAACTAAGTTTAAGAAGCCCGCAAATTGAAGGCCCTCCCTAAAGCAAAAATCCTAGAATGGTCTCTAGTGGCTTCTAACTTTATTATTGTTTTATTTTTACTAGTACTGATGCTCTTCATGAACATGGCATCCCCCTTGTATTTGTTTTTAGAGCTTCTGTTTCCAGTGATCTCCATTGGTATTCTAAGAAAGATTAAAGCATTAGTTATAGCCAATGCTGTCGCTTCTTTTTCTCTTTTCCTTAATTTTCTCCTTTCTAGCTACTTCTTGCTGTTTAGTAATAGTCCAATTTTGCTTGAAGTTTTTTTCTTAGCTTTAGGTGGCTTTATTTCCTTTCTTAACATACTTCTCTGCGTACTGTATGCGACTTCTTAAAATTGCTTTTAAGATTTTTATACGTCTTAGTTTCTTTTTGACTTCATGGCAAAGATAAAAGTAGCAATCGCTGGCGTAGGAAACTGTGCCTCTGCTCTTGTTCAAGGAGTTTACTATTACTCTAGTAAAAACGACTATGTTGGCTTAGCATACCCAAAACTCGGTGGTTATTATCCTTCGGACATTGAGTTTGTAGCTGCATTTGACGTAAACAAGAAGAAAGTGGGTAAAGACCTAAGCGAAGCTATCTTTGCTGAGCCTAACAACACAATAAAGTTTTTTGAGCCTCCAAAGATTGGAGTAAAAGTAGAACGAGGACCAGTTCTAGATGGCATTGGAAAGTACTTAAGCTCCGAGGTAGAGCTTTCTGAGGAAAAGGAATGCAACGTAGAGGATGTCCTAAGAGAGAGCAAGCCTGATCTTCTAATTAACTATCTGCCTGTAGGAAGCGAACAGGGAAGCCGATTCTATGCACAATCTAGCCTAAATTCAGGAGTTGCGTTTGTTAATGCAATGCCCACATTTATAGCTTCTGATGCATCTTGGCAAAAAAAGTTCGAAGAAGCTGGACTTCCTATAGCTGGAGATGACGTAATGAGTCAACTTGGTGCAACCGTTTTGCACAAAACTCTTGCTAAGTTGCTTGTAGATAGAGGAGTTAAAATAGATGAAAGTTATCAAATTAATATTGGAGGCGACACCGACTTCTTAAATATGCTTGAACAAAGGAGGTTAGTGTCAAAAAGAGAGAGCAAAACTAGCGCTGTAAAAGCTATGGTTCCATACAACGACCTTGGTCTAAGAATAGGTCCAAGTGATTATGTTCCTTTCTTAAACAATGAAAAAATTTGTTACATTTACATAAAAGGAAAATACTTTGGCGGAACTCCGCTTTCTATAAATCTAAAACTATCTGTAGTTGACTCGCCAAACAGTGCAGGCGTAATGATAGATGTAATAAGGGCTGTAAAAATTGCATTGGATAGAGGTATCTCTGGGCCATTGATAAGCATCTCAGCCTATGCCTTTAAGCACCCTCCTGTTCAAATGCCATATGAAGTTGCAAAGAGACGTTTAGAGGCTTTTGTTGAAGGAAAAGAAGAACGGTAGTAAACTTAAGTTAGTTCTTTTGCAAGTTTGTAGAGTTCCAGGTTTATCTCCTTCTCTTTCTCAACAGCTTCTTTTAGCGAAGTTGTTTCTAGCCTGTTGTTTCTTATTCCAACCATTACGTCTTCTTCTCCATTTATTAGACACTCAATAGCTTTTGTTCCAAAGAGTTCCGCAAGTAGTCTGCTTCTTGCTGTCGGAGGTCCCCCCCTTTGAAGATACCCCAACACAGATAGCCTAACTTCTAGCTTTGTTTCGTTGCTTAAAATTGTTGGGATCTGGTCTGCACCTTCATAGCCTTCAGCCACTACCATCAAATTTGATTTTTTCCCAAGTTTTTCAAACTCATTCAGTTCCATAACTATTTTATTCAAGTCTTCTTTCACTTCAGGAATTAGTATAAATTCAGCGCCTACATCAATCCCTACTTCTAGCGCAATGAAACCTCTTTTTCGTCCCATAACTTTTACTATGAACAATCTTTCATGAGAATAAGCTGTATCTCTTAAGTAATCTATAGCTTTTACTGCTGTGTTAACTGCAGTATCAAACCCAATCGTTTCATCAGTTCCGTATATGTCGTTGTCGATGCTAGCCGGTATTCCTATTACTGGTATATCTATCTTTTTCTTTATATCCAAAGCTCCTCTAAATGTTCCATCTCCACCAATCACTATCATTGCATCAAAATTGTTGTACTCTATTGTCTTCTTGGCCATCTCCAAGCCGATTTCTGTCTTTATTTCTTCACATCTGCTTGTTTTAAGTATTGTACCACCAAGGTTAATTATTCCAGAAACTGACCTTCTATCTAGAGGTTCAACTTCATTGTAAACCAAGCCAGTGTAACCTCTTTTTATTCCAAACAACATCAAATTCCTTTTTTCTCCTATTCTTACAATTGCTCTTAAGGCTGCATTCATACCCGGAGCATCTCCACCCGCTGTTATAACTGCAACCTTCTTCACACTCATTTTAGTCTCTCCTTAACAATCCTTTTTCTATGGTATTTAAAGCTTAAAATTAACTTTTGTTAAGTCTTCCACCACTTACTTACTAAGTAATCGATTGTTCCTTTTTGGGAGTCTACGACTGCAAATACGAATTTCTTTTTTACTGTTGTTGCAAGTCTTCCAGCTCTAACTATCTCAGTAGCAGTTATTTCTTCTTTGTTGCTCTTCACAGATAGAATAAAAGGCGCGTGATCATAGCCAGGCCCATGCTCATACACTGCAAAGTCGCACCCAAATTTTATTCCTGGCGTTACAACATAATTCTTTTTTCTTAAGTCTGAGTATACTTTATACTTCATATCAAACCTTTCATGGTACTTTTTAGCTAAGCTTTCTAATGAACTTACACTAACCTTTTTTTTACCTTTAAAGACTTCTATTATCCCTTCCTTCGCCAAGTAAAGTCCTTCTATCAAATCCAAAGTGAGTGGAGCGTTAAAATCAAAACTCTTTGGTTTAGGTATCCCTATCGGTTTTCCAAAGAAACCCATCTTATACAGCTGTCTAGAATCTTCAAAATTCCAAACAATCAGCCGATCCTTAACAAGTTCTGCCTGAATTTTTTTATCTGTTTTTTTGCCTTCAGACATATGCTACTACTTGGTGCATGTAAGAGCAATATAAAAGCTTTAGGTCTCTTTGTACTAAAAATTTAAAAGATTTTATTATCTCAAAGCACACTGAGAGCAAGCATTCTTGCTGAATCTGCTGCATCTTCTGCCTTGTCTGCCATTTCTTCAAGCATTTCTGCTACATCTCTCAGTAAGAGTAGTGCAGGTACTTCTGCATCCGAATAAAAAATTTCTACAACCGTTTTTCTGTAAGTATCATCGACGCTTCTTTCTGCCTGCTCCACTTCTTTAGCGAGTTGGTCTACTTTGTTAACGTCGAAGTTTAATGCAAAAATAACGTCTCTAAGTTTATGCACACAGTCTAAAACCTTTTCTGAAAGCAAACTCACGTTTTCTAGATTACTCTTTCCAGCTTGTGCTTTTCTCTGCTTTAGCTCCTTTAGCCTAAACGCCACTCCTTCGGCTAAGTCCGTTATTTCTGTAAGAGGTAAAGCTAAACGCAAAAAGTCCTCCCTACTGAACAAAATAGCTCCCGCAGAAATTAATTCTTCTGATAAAGTTCTTTTTAGCGAAGTGGCTTCTTCCTTCAGAGAAACTACTTTTTCATATGAAGGTTCAATGTCAGACTTGCTTTCTTTTATGCTTAAAACTAAGTTGTGAAGGGCTCTTGAGCACTCTACAGTAACTCTGGTAAGCTCTTGGCATGTGTTCAACGCCTCCCTCCTTAGCCTTGCTGAAGCTTCAGAAGGTAACACCTATTACTTTCACCTTCCCTTTTCTATAGCTATTTTGGAATTAATAAGCCTTTTTTAACGATCTTAACTAAGAAAAGTATTATATTTTTTATACTTGCAACTTCTGAGTGGTCTTTTGTTCTACTAACTCTCTTAGTAGTACCGTAGCGAAACTTCCTCTAGGTAAGAAAAATTCTAGTGAAATAGCGTCGTCTGACAATTTGCTGAAATAAAATTCTTTTATGTAGCTAATAATCGTTCGATATTGCCCAGGATAACTTGCTTCTGGCCTTTCCTTCATAAAAAACCTACTTGTGTCTACTTTAAATAAATCCAAAATTCTCTTTGTTTCTTTAGTTATTAGCTGTTCAGTTAAGTATCCTGGAATAGCAACAGCAGGCGCAGCTTTTCTTTCTTTTATTTCGTTTTTCAGGTTTTTTACTTTACTCGTTTTCTCATTAATTTTTGCAACTGCTTCTACTTGTGCAAAGTATTTGTCAAGTGGCACAACAAAAAACTCATCTTCATCTAGCTCTGCTATTCTTTCTATTCCTCTTTCTCTTATTATTTCAGAAACTATTAAGTTAAAAATATAGCACGAAAAAGCTTCGATAAACAGCCTAACTAAGCTAGGATGAAGTTTCATGATTGCACCTTTATAGTCGTACCTGTTCTTACTAAGATATCTTACAACTCTTTTTTCATATTCACCTAAGTTAATGTTGCTTAGTACATCGAGGTTGTCGCTCTCAAGGTATTTCATCTTTATTTCTGCTTTTTTACTATCTTCTTCTATGCCTGGAACTCCAATGAGTGTTTTTACAGCATATTCATACTCTTCTCTTAACAAGTGAAGTCCTACCTTATGGTTTATTGGTCTAGTGGTTCCAAACCTTTGGTAGCCATAAAAGTTTGCAAATCCATGTTTATCAACTAATTCTTTAAACTTCTCAATTTTGATTAAGGCATTAGCGTCGTTGACGTCCCTCAGTACTATTCTAAAAAAATTGCCTTCGAGGTAATCCTTAGATAGTCCTTTTGTGCACCTTCCTACTAGTCTAAGCCTAATTCTATCCGTTTCAAGATTTGTAGGAAGGTCTTTTTTCTCAGATCTAACAACGATATACTGCTCCGTAACAGCATCCTTATCCTTTAGGCCTAGATAGCTTATATTTCTTGCGTGAATCTTTAACATTTTAGACACGTACCTTATAGATTCGAAAGTTGTTAATTCTCTTTTTTCTAATGTGTAAAGGAAATAGCTTCCATCACTTGAGTTACATTTTTGAATGAATTCATCACTAATAACTTCTTTTACGTAGAAATCTTCAGGATTCTTTCTCAATTGTGCATAAATTGTTTCTCTGTTTTTATACGAGTATTCTAAAAGTCCAATAACACTATCTAAATTTACTTCTGTTAGTTTTTCATAAAACTTCAATGGCTCCAGTCTAATTATATCAATCATTTCAGTAAAGGCAAGTTTCCAGTAATCTTATCTATAATCTCATCCGGCCCAGGTCCTATTCCTAACGTAGTTACTGTACCTGGTGGTACTTCTGTAAGCCCCATGTCTGTTATTAAAGCTACTGGAATTCCTAGTTTTTTAGCTTTTTCTTCCAGTTCCAGCAACTTTTCTAAGCTTTCAACAACCAGTGCAATTTTCTTCTGTCCTTCTGAAATCCACCTTGCATACCAATCTGGTTTTTCTCTTCTAGCTTTTTCCGAAGCCTCAACAGCTGCATGAGCTACTTGGACACATATTTTTCCTACAGACATCTTTATGTCTGCTCTTACCACTATGCATTGTTTCATTTCTACTATGTTTCACTTTGAAGAACAAAACAAATGAAACAAATAAAAATATTTCCTCCTTAAAGTTGCTACGTTCATATAAATAATGAAAGCTACAGTTGTTGGTGCGGGAATCAGTGGACTTATTGCCTCAAAAGAGTTGTCTTCCCTTGGAGCTGAAGTTTACTTAATCGAGGAGCATAAGACAATTGGTCTTCCAACTCACTGCGGAGGCTTAGTAGCCCCAAACTTTTGGCAAAAACTTGGTATTCCACAAAAGAAAAATCTAGTATTAAATGAGTACTTTGGGCTCTCCTTTTCAGACGGACGCAGTACTTTTACTATAAGAACAAAGAAGCCTCTTTTAGTTGCAGTTTCTCGTGTTTTGTTGGATCAATACGTTGGAGACTTAGCAGAAAAAGAGGGCGCAAAATTACTTACTGGAGAAAGAGTAAAGAAGGTTTCCTTACATAAGAGTGGTGTAAAAACATCAACAAGTTCTGGAAAAATTTTTGAATCGGACGTAGTTTTTGTTGCAGACGGACTTTTTGGACAAGTAAGTAATAAACTCTTTCCCAAAAGAGGAAGGAACCTACTATTTGCTTCTCAAGCAGTTTTCCGCCACTCCTTAGATTCGTCTACTCCTCTGGTGTTTTTAAGAAAGGACCTTTCAGAGGACTTTTTTGCGTACATTGCTCCGTTAAATGATGAGTTTGCAAGAGTTGGCGTTGCTTCTTCTAAACCACTTACTAGGTTAGCGATAGAAAAACTAGCTAAAGTTTATAACTTAAAACAAGTAGAACCCTACACCTATTGGGGAATCTGGATAGGTGGTCCAGTCGGCAAAATAAGTTTCTATGAAAAAGTTTTTTTGCTTGGGGATGCTGCAGGATTTACAAAAGCAACGACGGGTGGTGGCATAGTTTTTGGTTCAGTTCTTTCCAGAATGCTGTCAAGGTACGTTACTTCTAATAACGAAGCTGAGAAGAAACTTACAAGAGATCGCATAGGGCACTTAAAGAAGGACCTAGAGCTCATGCTAATTCTAAGAAGGATGCTGAACTTCTTCGGACCTTCTTTTTATTATCCAATAATGCGTAAAGTATCCAATTTAAGGGAAGTTGAAAAAATCGTTGAGGCTCTTGACTATGATTTTTTATTTGATACTTCGTTTCGTAATACATTGTCTTCTTTTCAGTGATTTTAAAACCAATAGCTTTAATAAATAAAGTTAAAAATCGTTCACCGGAGCAAAATTTAAACAAATAATCCTTCTTGTTCTACAACGCATAGAAGCGTTTGCAAAAAAGTTTGAGCATAAGAGTATTTTTAAATAGGCCTTTATTCCTTAGGTGGTACAAAAATGCCAAAAGACACAGCCTCTAACAAAAAAATAGACCCACATGAGAAATTCACCAAGTTTAAGTGCTTTAATTGCGGTGAAGTTACAATATGGCGAAGCTACAAGAATAGGATGTTTGTAAGAGAGTACACTTGCCCCAAATGTGGGTTTGTGGGGCCATAGGAGGTGAAAAAGAATGGCAAGAAAGGTTATTATGACAATAAAGATTTTTCCCGATAGTGACGAAGTTCAGTTAGATAAGGTTCTAGAGATGATAAAACAGGCCTTTCCAAACGAGCAAATAATTAACTATACTCAAGAACCTGTAGCTTATGGAATAAACTCCTTAATCTTGAATATTACTGCACCTGAAGAAGAAGGCGTTAGCCAAGCTTATGAAGATAAAATAAAGGCAATAAGTGGCGTTGGTGAAGTTTATATAGAAAATGTTAGAAGATTTGTAGATGTGAGAGAACCCTTTTGAATCCCCAGGAACAAGAAATTCTTTATGAAATAGTTGAAATACTTAAGAACAATCATTCAATTTATGTTGACGACCTCGTTAGAACGTTAAAAAGAGTAAGCAAAGAGCTTTCTTCAAAGGTAAGTGAAGAAACAATCCTTTACTACCTAATGAAGCTTGAACTTCTTGGAGAAGTAGTAGTTACCCGCACTACAAAGAAAGGAATGATTGTAAAGTACTTAAGGGAGTAAACTTTAATTCATAAAGATTTATAATTCCTTCTGCCTTTACTCTTAGTTAAAGGATAGATGGGAACAGAAATAGGCCCTCTACTACTTAGAGAAGAAGTTGAGTTAGAAAGATTTTCAGGAAAAATAATAGCTGTAGATGGCCATAACACACTCTATCAGTTCTTGTCTATAATAAGAGGTCCGGATGGTCATCCTCTCACGAACAAGGAAGGAAAAATTACAAGCCATCTCTCTGGCCTATTTTATAGAATCTGTAATTTGCTCACTTTCAACATAAAACCTCTTTTTGTATTCGATGGTCCTCCGCCAAAATTTAAACAGAAAGAAATAGAAGCTAGGAGAGAAAGAAGGCAAGAATTCTATGAAAAATATGAAGAGGCTTTGCAATCTGGTAACTTAGAAGAAGCCCGAAAGTATGCTCAAGGAGCTCTTTCTGTTGATGAATACATTCTTTCTTCTGCGAAGAAGCTCATTACTCTTTTGGGTTTACCAGTCATAGAAGCTCCTTCTGAAGGTGAGGCCCAAGCCGCTTATCTTAATAAGATTGGGCTTACTTATGCAGTTGCAAGCCAAGATTATGACTCTGCCTTGTTTGGAGCTTCATTAATAGCAAGAAATTTAGCTATTTCTGGTAGAAGAAAATTACCAGGAAAGAAAGCTTACGTAGAAGTTAAGCCCGAATTGGTTGACGTTGTAAAATCTTTAAGTGAACTTGGAATTACTCTAGAGCAACTGGTTATGGTTGGAATTTTGGTTGGAACTGATTTTTATGAGGGTGTAAAAGGAATTGGACCCAAAAAAGCTCTTTCGTTGGTGAAAACTCATTCTTCTTTGAGAGAGATCTTTAATGAACTAAAGATTCCTTTTCCCGATTATTTAGAAGAAGTTTACAATTTTTTCCTCAACCCTCCAGTGAAGCATATTGAGACCGTAAGCTTCTCACTACCTGACAAGGAAAAAATCATTTCTTTTTTAGTTGAAGAAAACAATTTTAGTGAAGAAAGAGTTTCAAATGCGCTTCAGCCTGTTATAGACTCACTCTCAAAAAGGAAGACTGGTCTTGGAAGGTTTATGCAGTAAGGTTAGAACTTGTTGCTCCTCGAAGAAATTCATGCTTTTGGACATGAGAACATAAGGGCTACACATCATTCTACTTTAGAAGTTACCACTGAAAATTACTTGACAAAAAAAGGCGATTGTATAATTGGCATAAGAGCAAACAAATCTGCCTTTTCGTTAAGTTCAGAGACTAAAGACTTCTTAAAGCATAATCTTTCAACTCTTAGAGTTGTTGTTGAAGTTGGTGAAGAAAGCGATAGCTTCATTTGTCATGGAAGTGATAAGCTTTCTTTCCTAAGTGAAACTTCGATTGTATTTAGAAAAAGTAAGTATGTTGACGACAGAACGGTAGGTGTTCTTTGTAGCAAAGCCGCTTCAGACATAGATAGAAGAATAGTCGCTAAGTTGAGGAACCCAAGCTGCAAACTAGTAGTAAAATTTTTTAAGATTTAAATGCCCCTATCTTGCTTAAACTACTACTTCATAGTGATTATATCTAAAAAATAGGTTCCTAGAGAACTTTCTAAAAATAGAAAACATGAGATATTTTTATTTAGTTTTGCTTTTACTTCATGTGGAGGTTAAATTGCTGACGAAAGAAGAAATAGAAGGCCTCATAGAGAAATACGGCAACAAAAGGTCTTCGTTGATACGAATTATGCAAGAAATTCAAAAGAAAGCTGGCTACTTGCCAAAAGAAGATCTTGCTGTTCTATCGCAACAAATTAATATACCTCTCTCTAAAATCTATGGCATAGCTACTTTTTATCACCAGTTTAGACTAAAGCCCTTTGGTAAGCACGTGATTCAAGTTTGTCATGGTACCGCATGTCATGTAAAGGGTAACGACGTATTATGGGATTTCTTAAGAGAGAAGTTAAAACTTAGAGGTTCAGAAGATACGACAGATGATTTGTTGTTCACTGTTCAAAAAGCGAGATGTTTTGGCGCTTGCAGCATGGCTCCTGTGATAAAGATTGACAATGAAATATATGGAAACATGACCAAAGAAAAAATAGAAGAAATCCTTAAGAAGTACTCTTAAGAAGTAGGTGATAGTTATGTCTGAGGAAAAACTAATTCAAGAATTTCAGAAGGCTGAAGATGTCTTGTTTAATGGGCACCAGTATAGAATTACAGTTGGGGTCAGCACATGTAGCTTAGCAAAAGGCGCCGACAAAGTTCTGGAGAAAACGAAAGAAGAAATAGTCAAGAGAGGAATAGATGCCAACGTTGTAAGAGTTGGTTGCAATGGAATGTGCTATTCTGAAGTTAACTTGGAAATCATAAAGAGAGATGGTAGCTGGGCTGTTTATTCCTACCTAACTCCTGACAAAGTACCAAATGTTTTGGACGCCTTCTTCTCTGGAAGTTCAGAGTATGTGTTCGCATTTAGGAGAAAAATGGGCACACTGAAAGGAGAAGAACAAGTTCCATACTTGACTGAGATTCCGTTTTATGGAAAGCAAACGAGAAGAATTCTCGAGCTCGTTGGTATAATTGATCCTCTTAACATAAGCGAATATGAAGCCTTTGGGGGCTACGATGGTCTAAAATCAGCTTTAAGCAAGACTCCAGATGAAGTAATTGACATTGTGAAGAAAAGTATGCTAAGAGGACGAGGAGGTGCTGGTTTTTCAACTGGCTTAAAATGGACTTTTGTTAAGAATGCAAGTGGAAATGAAAAGTACGTAATATGCAACGCCGATGAAGGTGATCCCGGTGCTTTCATGAACAGACTAACTGCAGAAGGCAACCCGCACAGTATCGTAGAAGGTCATGCTATAGCAGGGTATGCTGTTGGTGCTTCTAAGGGGTACATATTTGTTAGAGCTGAAAAGCCTTTGATGGCCGAAATGTTATCTAAGGCAATAGAGCAGGCTAGAAGTAAGGGCTATCTAGGAAAGAATATTTTTGGAACTTCATTCAGCTACGATATAGAAGTAATTCTTAGTGCTGGTGCTTTTGTTTGTGGAGAGGAAACTGCACTAATAGCTGCTATAGAAGGAAACAGAGCAATGCCAAGACCAAGGCCGCCATATCCTGCTACTAAAGGTCTCTTTGGGAAGCCTACGCTTGTTAACAACGTTGAAACTCTAGCGCACGTTTCTTACTTGTTTAGAAAAGGATTAGAAAATTTCATTAGTGTTGGTTCAGAAAAAAGTAAAGGCACCAAAGTTTTTTGTTTAGCAGGCAACGTACAATGTCCTGGTGCTGCAGAAGTTCCACTAGGTACTTCGTTGAGAACTCTAATTTTTGATATAGGTGGAGGTGTACCAAAGGGAAGGCGTTTTAAGGCTGTTCAAACAGGAGGTCCTTCTGGAGGCTGTATACCTGAAGCCTACCTTGACTACGCTTTAGATTACGAAACTTTGGCATCGATAGGTTCCATAATGGGCTCTGGTGGGCTTGTTGTGCTGGATAATACTTCGTGCATTGTTGATGTAGCTAGGTACTTCTTAACATTTACATCGGCTGAGTCCTGCGGGCAATGTGTCCCCTGTAGGATTGGTCTCCAAAAAATGCTAGAGATAATGGACAAAATCGTTCAAGGTGATGGAACTGAAAACGACCTGTTTCTACTTGAGTCATGGGCTAGAAAGGTAGCGGATTCTTCGTTGTGTGCACTAGGACAAACTGCCCCAAACCCAATACTAACCACCCTAAAATACTTTAGAGAAGAATACGAAGAGCACGTGAGAGACAAAAAGTGCAGAGCAAACAAGTGCCTGAAGCTTGTTCTTAAAGCAAGGTTACCAAAAAAATAATTACTTAACAACTATATCTAGTACTTCGTTGTATTCCTTTGGTCCTATTTCTCTAACTTTCTTGCTAAACACTATTTCAAAACTACTAAATCCTGACTCTCTCAGTTTTTGTTTTATATTGTTTATTTTTTCTTCAAAATTTTCTTCTTCTCTCCTAAATATATACAAATGTATAACTCCCCCCTTTGGATTAATAGCTTCTCTTGCAGCATCTAAAAAAAGATGTGCTGACTTAGGTAGGTTCATTATGACTCTATCACACTTTTTGTTTATTTTTTCTTTGGCAATTTCTCTTGCATCTCCAAAGAATACCTTTACTTTATCTCCAACTTTGTTTGCTATTATGTTTCTTCTTAAGTAACTGTATGCATATTCATTTATGTCACATGCGTAAACTATCTTTGGTCTCTTTTTCTTGGAAATTAGTATAGAAAATGGCCCTACTCCTGCAAACAAGTCGCATACAATTTCGCCGTCCTTAACTAAACTGCAAACTCTGTTTCTCTCTGTTGAGAGTCTTGGTGTAAAAAATACTTTTGTTATGTCTAAGTAGTAGATACATCCATATTCTTTGTGAATCGTTTCGCAGTTTCCTCTACTGTACCACGTTTCGTATTCTGCAACCCTTGTTTCTCCTTCAAGAGGTGTCTTCTTAGCTAAAACTACTCTTATCTTAGGATGAACTTGCCTTATTGCCTCAACTAACTCCTTTTTGTATGCTTCCATCTCTTCCGTTGGCTGAAAAACCATTATGTCGCCTACTATATCGAAGGATCTTCTGAACTTAGCTAAATGTTCTTCAGGTACCTTTCCTCTTAGTGCTTCAATTATATTTCTCGGTTTACTCACGTATTAATTTTAAGAGTTATCAGTATTAAAGTTTATGGTTCTGGATTCAAATTAATTCTTCAAATTGACGTTTGCGAAACACTTTAAACCTGCCTACTTCATTTCCTGTTAGTGTTCTTCCTCAGCTTAAGGTTTGAAGATTCTTACTTTCATAGTTGATCATAACTCAAGAGCTTATTAGCATCGTCTCATTTTTCTTAGTTCACACTTTCAGAGTAAAATATACGGCTTTACTTATCGCTTAAAGACCAAGGTTTTCCTTTTTCTACTATTTCCTTAGGCAAATACTCTGAATATTTACTTAGAAATTGAAGGTCCTCTTCCTTTTGCCTCAGTTCATCAGGAAGCATTATTGGAATTCCTTCAACGATTGGAAACCATCTATTACATTTTTCGCAGAACAAAACGCCTGTACTTATTTCTATCCATTTTATCTTCTCTCCCTCTTTAGTTACAGCTTCTTCCCAATTCTCTGAGATAACGAAGAGTTTCAAGGGGTAATGTTTATCAATTGGGCATGCTAGTATATCAAGTAGCTCGTGCTTCATTTTGTTATTTAGCATTACTATTAATCAAACTTATAAAACTTACTGGTTCTCCTCTTACAAAGACCTTTATGCCTAAAGCCTCTAGTTTTGTTTTTGTCTCTTTATTTATGACTCCCTTAAAATCCACGACTATTTTTGGATCTTTTAAAAGGCTTAAAAGTTCTTTGTCACTCAATTTTTTAAACTCTTCGTGATCTGCAGTAATACATAAAACTTCAACCTTCTCTTTTAGTTCAGATAGACTTTCGATCATCTTTGCTCTTTTATCTAAGCTTTCTGATGGTTCTTTTACATATGGATCATAAACGTAAACGGTTTTCACTTTTTCTATGATGGTGTTCACAAAGTCTACAGCTGGAGAATATCGTGTGTCAGACGTGTTTCCCCTGAAAGCTAGACCAAGTACTAAGATACTTATGTTTTCTGGTTTTAGATTGCTTTCTAAGTAAGCTAGTAAGTTTTTAGCCATCGAAAGGGGAAGTTTCTCATTTTCCTTTCTTCCATTTTCTATTACTGGAACTTCTAATTTTAATTCTCTTGCTTTTGCTATAATGTAGTTGCTATAGTTTGGTAAACAGAATCCTCCTACTCCAATCCCAGGTTGATGAAGGTGGCAGTATGGCTGAGAATTAGCAGCTCTTCTTACTTCTTCATAACTTATATTCATTTTTTCGCAAATGTTTGCGAGTTCGTTTGCTAGCGCTATATTCACGTCTCTGTAAACACCTTCAAACAATTTTTCTAATTCTGCTGCTAGGAAGGTACTTAATAGTATAACACCCTTTTTAGAGATCTGTTCGTAAAATGCGCTTACGACCTCCAAACTTTTCCTGCAACTTGAACCAATAACTTTTGGGTAGTTTTCTCTTAAATCTTTTAAAGCTCTTCCAACGTATATTCTTTCCGGGCTGTAAACTAAGCCAAAATTTTCACTCAGTTTCAATTTACTTTTTTCTTCGAGAATTTTAAGCAATACTTTTTCAGTAGTTCCAGGTGGCACCGAGGACTCTAAGTCAACAATGTCCCCTTCTTTCAAGCTCTCTCCTAATCTGTTTGCAACGTCTTCTAAGGCAGAATAATCAACTGTGCCATCATCTGTGTTGTATGGGACTGGAACAGCAATTATTTTTAAATCAGAGTTTTTTGCAGCATAACTAGAATCACTTGTTATCTCTATTCTTTTTTCTTCATAACACTCTTTGTACTCTTTTTTGAGTTCCAGGTCTTCGGGAAAAGGTGATATTCCTCTCTTTAGGAGCTCCTCATGCTCTCTGTTTTTTGTTACTCCTATTACTCTTGCTCCTGCTTTACACCAAGCTACAGCAAGTGGAAGACCAACATATCCAAGCCCAAACACACTAACTCTTAACCTTCCTTCAACTAACCTTTCTTTTGCTTCTTCTTTACTCAAGAAAAAGATTCCTTTCTTCATTTTTTACTAGCAAGAGGTGAAAAGCTACTTTTATTAACCTTTTTTAAAAAGCTATGCGGTATAGAAATGCAAAAAGTTGTTGTAGATATACTTACTCCAAAACAAGCAAGATTTTTTCAAGTTATTGGCAAAAAGCTAGAAAAAAATGGGTTCCAGGTTCTCTATACAACTAGGGAGTACTCTGAAGTAACAAATATGTTGAAAATAGTAAAGATTAAAGCAAAGCCAATAGGAAGATTTGGAGAAAATAAGTTAAAAAAGGCTGTTTTTTCGTCAGAAAGGCAGTTGAAGTATGTCTTATTCCTAAATAAAGTAAAGCCTAAGCTTGTGTTATCTTTTGGTTCTCCTGAAGCCGCTAGAGCTGCATTTGGGCTTGGTATTCCTCACGTTATGGCTAATGACTCACCTCATTCTAAGTTTGTAATGAAGCTAACGTTACCTCTTTCTGAACGTCTTTTCTCTCCAAAGTGCATACCGACGTCAGAGTGGGTTTCATTCGGCATTCCCTCCAGCAAAATAATAACTTATGATGCCATAGATCAAGTAGTTTGGCTCAAAAATATTTATTTCAATAAAATAAAAGAAGCTATTGAAGAAGGCAAATGTGATGATTTCTCCTTAGTTTATAGGCCTGAAGAGTTCATGGCCTCGTACGTTGAGTCTTCCGTTCCGCAGTCCTTCCTGGAGTTGCAAAAAGCAGTAAAAAAGTTCTACGAAAAAAATAAAGTAAAACTTAACTTAACAATTTTAGCAAGGTACTCTCTCTCTTCACCCTATGCTTCAATAGGAAAGTATGCTAATGTAAGAGTACTTGATTCTTCAGTAGATGGTGTTCAACTTTTGTTAAATTCAAAGGCTTTTGTAGGAGTTGGAGGTACAATGAGCGGAGAAGCAGCATTGCTAGGTGTTAACTCTGTTACTCTATCTAAAGAAAGTAACTTTGTTGAAAAATACCTAATAAAAAGAAAACTTCTGATTAAAGCTCAAAGTTCTAGTGAGCTGTTCAGGTTTATAGAAGATGCAATGTTCTTAAGCGACAAAGAAATCAGAAAAAAGAAAAAGTATGCTTTTAAAATTTTATCTCAAATGGAAGATCCGTCTGAGGTTATTACAACGCATCTACGTAAAAACTTTCTTTAGAAAACTAAAAGTGGAATAGCCAACAGTAAAATCGAAAAATAAGATATTATATAAGTAAATATGTATCTGTCTGCAATGTTTGACTTCTCCACCAATTCTTGTAAACCGGCTCCACTGATTGGAGATGAAATAAGCACTAAGTAGTTGACAAAATAATCGAGAGGAATTGCAAAGTTTAAACCTAAGCTAACAAAGTAAATTAGAAGCATAAGAACAATAAAAAATGGTATTGTTTTATTTGTGCTCTTGTTATAAAAGAAACCAATCACAAAGAAGTAAGCGTTAATAACCAGCGATACAACAATGCATAAAATGCTTCTTTCAATGTTACTGAAAAATATGCTACTACTTGCGGTAACAATAAAGATGAGAAGCAAGATCGATGGTTTCTTTAGCACTATTAGTTTGTCCTGAATTGTAACAAGTTGTTGAGCAATTCGTGTTCTTACTTTTTTGTTGAACAGCAAATAGAATGCTATGAAAAGTAAAATTGAAAAAAATGCCGCATAGAAATAGTTAAGATTTCTTTCTAGAACTAGGTAAGCTGTTATTACAAAGGGAAAAGCGGTTACCAATTTATTTTTTAGAGAAAGTGTACTTTTGTGGAAGCTCATTAAAGTTGTGGTTGCCAATAAAACAAAAGTAAAGGTCTGCACTAAAACGTTTGATAAGAAAGTAGCAATACCCCATGAGACTGTAAAATTAAGAATATTAAGCATATTTTTGTCTTTTTGAAGTTCCATCTTTTCTAAGGAGTACAGCATTACAACAAAAAACACTAATGAAATTGAGTCGTATACTAAAGGCGTATTACTCAAGAAGACATAAGTGGGAACTGAAGTGGCATAAATAAATGTTGTATAGAATCCTAATTCTGAATTTAAACCAATGCTTTCACTAAGGTAATAGATCGTAGCTATAAGAAGAAGTGACGAAGAAAGAAAGAAAATAGAAACAGAGTAAGTTAATGGTAAATTTTTGTCTAAGAACTGAATTATGATCAAATCAAGGTTCCTTGAAGTATAGAAGCTACTAAAAGTTAGTAGCATCCTTGTTCCTTGAACTAAAGTGTAAACAATTCTAAGAGATAAGAACATGAGAGCAATGCCTAGCAACTTAAACCCTTTTTTCATTTTCTTACTTCCCAACAAAGTTTCCAAAATCATAGACAAAGAGTACTAAAAATGATGACTGCTTTACATTTTCTACTCCTGTAACAATGAAGCGCTCTTTTTCATTAACCAAAATTTCTAAACTCTTCTCATCAGCAGCTCTAACCAAAAAATTTATCTTGCTGTTCTTGGCTTCATGAAGCTGAAAACTTTCATTGAGTAGCAGTTTCCACGAAAGGTTAGGAAAGACTTGAATGAAAAAAATTCTAAGAGTTTTTTCGTCACTTATTTTAGCAGTAGTGGAAAAATTTAGCTTACTTAAGATAGTTTCTCCATCTATGACGAGAATAGTTCCTGTGTTACTGTACTCAATAAAGAATAAAGAAACTAAAAATCCTGTCAAGAATAGGGATAAAACCAGTAATGTTAACGACCTTACTTCAAAGTATTCTTGCATTCTACCTCAATACGAGGCTTAAGGTTAATAAATAGTTTCTCTAGGGTATAGGGCAGACAAAAATTGTACTTAATCACACTGCTCTCAAGCCTGGTTGCATTCGTAGTTGGAGTTGTATTCGTTAAAAAAATTGTTCTTCAAAACTTCATTAAGTGGGGCATCTCTTCAAAAGATGTTCATAAGCCATATTCAGAGCAAACTATACCTGAATCTGGAGGGGTAGCGCTTCTGGTTTATGAAGCTGTTTTTGTTATTCTCTTACTTTTATTTAATAAAATTAGTACTGAGACTCTTTGCCTTTTTTTAGTTTCGGCTATAGCTGGTCTTATAGGTTTCATAGACGACCTAAAGAAGCTCAACAAAGTTGTGAAGCCTCTCCTCACGGTTGCTGCTGCCCTCCCAATAGTTCTCTTAAAAGAAACTCCTAGCTACCTTTTCCTTCCATTTGGCGTTAGGTTTCATATTCCTATAGTTTACATGCTCTTAGTTCTTATTGCTATTCCTGTAACTAGTAATGCAATAAACATGTTTGATGTATTCAATGGAGTGGCAACAGGTACTACTCTGGTAGCGGTGCTAGGACTTACTGTACTGAAGTTAATCAATATAATAATTGGAAGAGATAGTTTTAGTTTAGTTTCCTTCTTTCAAGTAACTTTTTTGTTAATCCCTGGACTTTTTCTCATATATTTATACAACAGATATCCCTCAAAAATGTTTGTCGGAGATACTGGAACATTATCGATGGGCGCAATAATTGGTGCTTTGTCTATAATCTACAGGCTAGAAATTGCAGGCGTTCTGTTTCTTTTACTTCCAATTACTAATTCTTTTGTATCTTTGTCCATTTTTGGGGGTTTGTTCGAGAGACATGAACTAAAAGAGAGGCCAATAGTTGTAGAAAGAGATGGTACATTGAAACCAAACGAGAGCAAGTCAGCTCCAGTAACATTAACACGAATTGTTCTTTTGTTTGGATACAGCAAAGAAAAAGAAGTGATCAACTTTTACATGACAATTAACTTAATTTTGTTGTTTTTTGGAATTCTTTCATATCTTTTGGTGATGTAAAAAATTGAACACCAAACTAGAAGGCTTTTTTATCATTCTAGTAGTAATTCTTTTGGTGGGTGTTATCTTAATAGTAGGCCCAAAGTTTCTCTTCGACCTTAACATTTTGCTTTATCGCATTTTAGCAAGCAGAATAGGAAACTTACTTACTGCGGTTGTTCAACTACTTTTTTCAGGAGCAATTGCTCTTCTTTTTGTATATCTTTGGAGACTGTTTTTCATCTTTGTTTTTAAGTATGCTTACAACAAGAAAGTAAATTCTACATCTTAAAGTGCTCCCATCCTTTATTTTTTACTTTAATCAGCTTGTCTCCCTTTCTTAGCCAAACCCCTCTCCCTCTTACTACTCTGCCTATTTTTGTAATCTTTGTTCCGTTTATTTTTTCTTTTAACAGTTTTTCTTTATCTTTTTTTACAGAAATCACTAGGCTGTACTCTTCTCCTCCATAAAGTACTAAGTCTTCTGGACTAATGTTGTTTAACTCAGCAAATTTTCTTGCGTTCTCTGAAATTGGTAATTTTTCAATTATAACTCCAAGATTTTTGCTGTTTTTTGCCATGTTATAGAGACTTATTGCAAGTCCATCGCTTGAATCTGTAGCTCCTGCTAAGATTCCTTTCTTTCCTAAATTTATTCCTTCTCTTACTCGTGCTCTTGGCTCATTAACTGCGTTAATTAAACTTGAGGATACTCCTTTTGGAGCCCTCAACCTTCCTAAGGCAACCAGTAATCCTGCCGCACTGTCTCCAAACTCTCCAACAGTTGCAATGATGTTTCCTTCGTCTCCGAGGCTTCTCTTCACTGGAGGCTTATTGCCATAGCCAATAGTAGTTACAGAAATTACGGTTTCTTTAGATTCATTAGTATCTCCAGCAATCAAACTACCGCCAACTTCTTGTATTCCTTTCTTTATTCCTCTTACGATGCCTTTTATCTCGCTTTCCCTCAAATTTCTAGGTATGTTCAAAGCGACTAAAAAATAAGTTGGCTTATGTCCTTTTGAAGCAATATCGCTCGCACTCATCATTATTGCCTTTCTTCCGACCTGTTCCCACGTCATTGTTTTTGGTACATCTGTTGAATAAACTAGTGCATCGCATGACACTGAAAAGTACTTTTTGCCAACTTTAAAGCACCACGCATCATCGTACTTTTCCAAGTAGCGACTTTTAACAGAGAACTGCTTAAAAAAGTCAATAATTTTCCATTCTCCCAGCTCCGCAGCTGTTCTTTCTTTCAAGGTTCGTTCTCAACATAAGAAAACTCTATCCTCAAAAACTTTTTATTCTGCCTTCATTGAAGTCTAGGTTCCAGCAAAAACATACAAAAGTTCATAGTCGCCCCGGTGGCCCAGCGGTAGGGCGGCAGCCTCGTAAGCTGCAATGCGCGGGTTCGAAACTCCTTGCGGAAGTCCCGTCCGGGGCTCCTTTTCTTTGTTTTTCAGTTTATTATTAAGGGGAATTTTTCTTGAGCCTTTGGCTTTTTTAACTGTAGTATAAAGAGTTTAGTCGCACAGTGAATTTAGTGTAGAAAGAGAATAAGTTCAGCGAAGGCTTCTCTAAACAGACATTAAAGGCTAATGCAGAGAAAAACTATAATTTTGATCATAAGTTTAAAAATAGTTACCAAGGTAACCAGTTACCTGGGTAACTATGCCCTTTAGCTTAAGGCTGTCGTAATAGTCTCAAAGTAGATCGAGTTAAGTAGAATGAGACTGTTTAAAACATTGGTGCTTATAAGCAAAACTAAAGCAAAAAAGATGAAAGAACAATATCTTGAGTGAGCTTTGCTTCTACATAATCCCTCCCAAGAATGTTCCTAAAGAAATAAAGGAAGAAATTGAAAAGTTTCCTGGAATTTGGTTTGTAACTGGAATTCCGTTTATGTTTGAAAAAGGGCTTAAGTACATACCAACAATAATTTCTTTAGCCTGCGGGATGAATGTAACTGAAGAGGTACGCTATTCTGCAGGCGATGACGATGACGAGTTTGAAATTAGCGAAGAACAAGCTAAAATAATTGACGAAACATTCGAAGAACTAAAACAAAAAGTAAAGGTAAGAAAAAGAAAGGACTTAGAAGGAGGCTGGGAATATAGAATAAATTGGCCTTCAGATGTTTTAGACTTAAAAGAAGTTCAAGAAGAAGCAAAGAAACTTGCAAACTCAAATGAAGTCATAATTTCAAAGGATAATCCAAAAGATATAGCGATAATTAGAGGGATGCTTGAAAGGAGATGGACCAACGAAATGGCTAGTATCGAGTATTGGGTTCGTGAAAGACCAGAAATTGTTGCAGAAGAAGCAAAACAAAGACTGCTTTTGAAAGATGATAAGCAAGCCAAGGAAAAATACATTGAAGAAAACACAGACTTGGAAATAGAATCAGAAAACAACAGTCTAAGAGAATGGGGAGAGTACTTTCTAAAAGCTCTCGAACTTCATAAGAAGTACCCAAAAGTTAGGTTCTGGTTTATTGTAACCGGACCTTCGTAAAATAGTTTTGCCTAAGAAACATTAAGCGAGTGAAACTTAAGAGCGAGTTAAAAAGGTACAGTTTAATGTCATTGCTTTTGTTGTAAGCTACTTCTTTTTACGAAGAGCTCCGAACAGAAGCACAAAAACCTGTTCAGGGATACCCAAATGCTCTTTGTGCTAGTTAAGAATACAGGTAAAGCTATTGTTTTATACTAAAACGGGATATTCTCAACTTAAGGCTTAAAAGCTAATGCTTCCACTCGAACAATGCTTGGGTAATAAGATGAAGGTAAGCATAGACCAAATTTATTTTAATTATTCTCAGGTAGAAAATTAATCTTCTCTAGAAGAGTTGATCCTTCGTGTTTAAGTAACTATAGTTAGAGAGTTTACTATGACGTTCAAAGGATAAGACATAGAAAGTTATAGAGGCTAGTTCTTGCTCAAAAACAATAAGTTCGCAGTAATTTCAAGCTGTATTTTTCTCAAGAGTTATCTTTATATTACTTCTTATCAGATGTCGTAAAAGATAGATGAAGTTATTTGAAGTAAGAGACCCAGTTCATGGCTTCATTCAGTTTAATGAGTGGGAAAAAGAAATAATCGATAGCCCTGAATTTCAAAGGCTAAGAAGAATAAGACAACTAGCACTAACAGACATGGTTTATCCTGGAGCAACTCATACAAGATTCGAACATTCACTTGGAGTTATGCATCTTGCTACAAAAATGTACGATGCAATCGTTAGTTCTAACAAATCACTCTTAGAAAGTAAGCTTAAGTATGACGAGGCTGGTTTAAAAAGAGATAGGCAATTAGTTAGGTTGTCCGCACTTCTTCATGACGTGGGGCAAATGCCCTTTTCCCACGCGTTAGAAAAGACTACTCCTCATGAAGATTATACTTTAGAAATCATTAGAGGCCCTTTAAAAGATAAAATAGAAAACCACGAGTTGAATAAAACAAACTATAAGATAAGCGCAGATGAGATTGTAGCCTTGATCAAGGGCGATCCAAAAATACTAGAAAAAAGGGTCTTCTGGAAAATTCTTATTTCAAGTCAACTGGATGCTGACCGTGGAGACTATCTCCTTAGAGATTCTCATCACATCGGAGTGAAATATGGTGTGTATGACTTGGAGCGACTTCTTGTCACTCTTGGGCTTGGAATAGAACCTGAAAGTGAAGAACTAGTCCTAGGAATTAAAAAAGGCGGTTTGCATGTAGCAGAGGCACTAGTAATTGCAAGATACCAGATGTTTTGTCAAGTGTATTTTCACAAGACTCGTCAAGCATATGACTACATGCTTCAGCAAGCAGTAGATGACATTGAGATAAAAATTCCTGAACCAAAAAGAATAGAAGAATTCTTAAAGCTTGATGACTATAGCGTGTGGCACTTAATTGTTAATAGTAGTGAAAGAAGCTATTGGTGTAAATCTATACTTCAAAGAAACCATTTAAAAGTTGTATATGAAACAAGAGAAGTTCCATTGAAAGAAGATCTAGAACAATTGCAAAAAGTAAAAGATAGACTAAAATCAAACAAAATTTTATTTTACGAAATACCTGCAGAAAGTTCTTGGTATAAGCTTAACCAAGGAGGAGAGATAATGATAATAGATGAGGCGAATAAAGCATCTCCACTTTCAGAATATTCTAGAGTTGTGAAATTCCTAGGGGAAATGAAACAAATAAGGATATACGTTAGAGCTGAAGACAAAAATTTGGCTGAAGACATTTTAAAAAACATTTAAACTATGCTTTTTTTTAAGTTTCTATCAGTTCATAAATTAACTGTAAGAGGCCTAAGTAGTTTTGCCTTAGTAACAAATTATTTTTTTACGTGCACCTGTCAATTGTTTTTGAGTACTTACACCAGTTAAGTAGTTGTAATTGCTCCTATAAAAACAACATGTGACCCACTTTGTAAAAAGTATAAGCTTATATACTATGTGCTACTATAACAAAAGCAAAATTAGGGTGATGACAGATGGAGTTTAAAAGGCTTGCAGTTCTCTCGTTTCTGGTTACGAAATTAAGAGAAAAATATCCTTCTAAGCAAATAGGCAAAACTGTTGTTCAAAAAATGATGTACTTACTTACAAGGGAGAATGTTGTTGATTACAAATATTCAATGTACCACTATGGTCCTTACTCAAGTGAGCTCTCCTCAGACCTAAATTTATGCGAAGAATTAGGCATATTAACAATAAAATGGGATAACGAAAAAGGCTTTGACATAACACTGAATGAAAATCAATATGAGAATAAACTAAGTAGCGAAGATAAAAGAAAGATTGAGGAGATTGTTGATAAATATGGGCATTTTAATGCAAAAGAACTTTCGATAATTGCTACAGCTTTGTTTTTAAAAACAGAATGCGAAAACAACGAAGATCTCATAAAAGTTGTTGCATCGCTAAAGCCTGATTATGATGAGAATACTATAAGAAATATTCTGAAAAAAGGCAGTGTAATATCTTAATTGTCTACAGCGTTATTTCTAAACGTTTACAAATATTAACTAAAGCTTGGTAATGCACAAGAGCTAAAGTTCAGAGGCAGATAGCTAACTTTTTCATTAAACCCTTCTTAAAGAACTTTAACGTCATGTTTTAAACGAAAGATTTATCAAACCTCTGAGGCTAAGCAAGAAAGAGAAAATGTTGCCAAGTGGAATGGGTTATGACCGAGCAGTAACAGTATTCAGTCCCGATGGCCGGCTTTATCAGGTAGACT
>Ga0272448_1000374_pt1 | contig 69289 bp, 39 predicted proteins | sample YNPCB0191_FD_202220 | JGI IMG/M metagenome (GOLD analysis project Ga0272448, IMG submission 202220) | Hot spring sediment microbial communities from Yellowstone National Park, WY, United States - YNP-CB-019-1 | ecosystem: Environmental > Aquatic > Thermal springs > Hot (42-90C) > Sediment...
AAGGGGCAAGGAGAATATACCATATTTTGGTTAAAGAACAAGGCCGGGGGCCGGGGACCTATCTCCCCGGAGGCTCAGGGCCTTGAGGGGGGAACGGCCTTCCCGGCCCCAACCCAATGATACCAGAGGGGACAAAGGGGGGTGAGGGGCCAGGAAGATTTGGAGATCAGGAAGTGTCAACCAATTCTGAACCATCCCCCATCAGGGAGGAAAATGAAGTGAGAATATGATTTTTCCAAAGGCATACGAGGCAAATTCTACCGCCCGGATGTACAACTTCAACTGCCTGTTTATTTGGATGAGGACGTTGCCGATTTTGTACCGTATTCAGATGGGACGGGATATGGCCTGGCATTGGGAACGACCGCCGGGGCTGGATTGGTCGCTGGAGTGGAGAGCAGGACAGTGACAGGAATGAATGGCTGATGATACGAGAATGGTCCCCCGAAGAGATCGCCGCCGCGCGGGAGAATCTCCGGCGGCGGCAGGAGGCCGCCTACCGGGCCCGTGAAGAGCGGCGAGCGAGGGCCGCTCAGGCCCTCCGGGACGCGGCCCGGCGGGTCTTCCCGCGCTTCCCCGCCGTCCGGCGGGCCTACCTCTTCGGCTCCGTCACTCAGCCCGGCGGAATGGGGCCCCGGTCGGACGTGGACGTCGCCGTGGAGGGAAAACTGAGCGCGGAGGACTACTTCGCCCTCTGGCGTGCCCTGGAGGAGGAAAGCGGACAGCCCGTAGACCTGGTGGAACTGACCGAAGACCTCCCCTTCGCCCATCGGATACGGGAACAGGGAGAAATCCTTTATGAACGGGGACATCCAAACGTTAAAAGCGGAGATAGAGGCTGACCTGGCAACCATCGCCGCAATCTATGCGGCTCTGGATCGGTACAGCGGCAAATTAGACACCGAAGAGGGGCGGATTGCGACAGCGTACTATCTGCACAATCTGTACAACGCTTTTGAGAACATCTTCCGGCGTGTGGCAAAGACCTTCGGGAATGCGATCGGTGAAGATTCTGGATGGCATGCGGACCTGCTCCGACGGATGCGCCTGGACATCCCGGATGTACGCCCGCATCTGATCAGCGAAACCGCCTACGATTGCCTGGACGAATTACGCCGATTCCGGCATATTTTCCGGAGCGCCTATCGGCTGGAACTGGACACAGACCGCCTCGCTTTGGTCCTCAAAAAAGCCCAGGCACTCCGGGAAATCTATCGCGCGGAGATGGCCCAGTTCCTCTCCTTCCTGGATGGACTGCTCTCCAGCGCCCCATAATCCTTACTCCATACCCCATAATCCAACAAGGAGGTACCATGGTAAAAGTCGGCATCAATGGATTCGGCCGTGTCGGACGGCAGGTCTTTAAGGCCATGCGGGATATGTACGGGGACCTTCTGGAGGTGGTGGCGGTCAACGACATCACTTCCCCCGACGTTCTGGCCCACCTGCTCAAGTACGACTCCAACTACGGCCACTTCAACGGCACCGTAGAGGTGCAGGGCAGCAGCCTCTTCGTGGACGGGAAAGAGGTCCGGGTCTTCGCCGAAAAGGACCCGGCCAACCTCCCCTGGAAGGACCTGGGGGTCCAACTGGTGATAGAGTCCACGGGCATCTTCACCGACGCCACGAAGGCGGCGGCGCACCTGCAGGCCGGCGCGCGCAAAGTCATCATCACCGCGCCGGCCAAGAACGAGGACATCACCATCGTCCTCGGCGTCAACGAAGATAAGTACGACCCGGCGAAGCACCACATCGTCTCCAATGCCTCCTGCACCACCAACTCGGTGGCGCCGGTAGCGAAAATCCTCCACGACAACTTCGGCATTGAGTACGGCTTCCTGACCACCGTCCACGCCTACACCAACGACCAGCGGATTCTGGACCTGCCGCACAAGGACCTGCGGCGGGCGCGCGCGGCGGCCCTCTCCATCATCCCCACCACCACCGGCGCCGCCAAGGCCGTCGCGCTGGTCATCCCCGAACTGAAGGGGAAGTTTGACGGCATCGCGCTGCGGGTGCCCACCCCCACCGTCTCCATCTCCGACTTCGTCATCACCCTGCAGAAGCCGGTGACCCGCGACGAGGTCAATGCCGCCTTCAAGGCCGCCGCCGAGGGCCGCCTGAAGGGCATCCTGGGCTACACCGAGGAGCCGCTGGTCTCGGTGGACTTTAAGGGCGATTCCCACTCCGGCATCGTGGACGGCTCCCTCACCATGGTCATCGGCGAGCGGACGGTCAAGGTCCTGGTCTGGTACGACAACGAATGGGGCTACTCCGTCCGCGTGGCCGACCTGGCCGCGCTGATGGCCCGGAAACTCTAAACCCTGGCATCCGGTCCCCCTGGGGGCCGGATGCCATCCCAACCATGACCACTTTCCCGCTCTCTGTACGGGTCAATGGAACCGAACTGCAGGCCACCAGCGAGGTCCACTATCAAAAACTCCTGGCCCTGCAGGCGTTTCTGCACGGCCTGTTGACCAGTCCGGTCCGGGACCACATCGCGGAGGTCGTCCTCTTCGGCAGCGTGGCGCGGGGGGACCCTGAGCCGGATAGCGACGTGGACCTCCTCATCGTGGGAACGCGCCACCTGGAAACGCTGCAAGAGGTCGGATGGGAAGTGGCGGAGGGCCTGCTGGCCCCTCATTCCGTTGTAGGACAACTGCTCGCAGTTGTCCTACAAAGCGGCCAAATCCGACAGAATTGGGACACGCCCAGCGCGGCCCACGGCCATTACCGGCTGGCCGTGGATGGAGCGTACAACGCGGCGGAACTCTGTGCCCAAGCCTTCCTCCTGGGGGAGGCGGAGGAAATGCCCTCCCGCCACGGGGCCATCATCCGCCTCTTCAGCGACCGCTTCCTGAAGACCGGACGCCTGCCAGCATCCCTGGGCAGGCAACTGAACGCGGCGCTGGAAAACCGGAACCGGGCCCGATATGTCTACGAGACGCAAGTGACCGAATCACTGGCACAGGAGACCCTGGCGCTGGCGGAGAGTCTGCTGGCCCACCTGCGCGATGCTCTCTACCAGGACCCGGTCGGCCAGCCATAGTATCCTGCATCCTGCATCTTGCATCCTGCACCTTGCATCTGGAGGCTGTTATGAACAAAAAAACCATTCGCGACGTGGACGTCTCCGGCAAACGGGTGCTGATGCGGGTGGACTTCAACGTCCCGGTCAAAGAGGGCCGGGTGACCGACGACACCCGCATCCGCGCTTCGCTGCCGACGATTCAGTATCTGCTGGGGCACGGCGCCGCCCTCATCCTGATGTCCCATCTGGGCCGGCCCAAGGGGAAACCGACCCCCGAATACTCCCTGGCCCCGGTGGCGGCGCGCCTTTCCGAACTCCTGGGCCGCCCGGTCCGTCAACTGGACGATTGCGTCGGCCCGGAGGTGGAGGCCGCCTGTGCGGCCCTTCGGCCCGGCGATGTCGTCCTGCTGGAGAACCTCCGGTTCCACCCCGAGGAGGAGGCCAACGACCCCGCGTTTGCCCGCCAACTGGCCGCCCTGGGTGACCTCTATGTCAACGATGCCTTCGGGACGGCCCACCGGGCCCACGCGTCCACCGAGGGGGTGGCGCGCGTCGTCCGGGAGCGGGGCGGCGACGCGGTGGCGGGCCTGCTGATGGAGAAGGAACTGGAGTTTCTGGGGCGCGCGGTGGAGGAGCCCGAGCGGCCCTTCGTCGCCATCCTGGGCGGGGCCAAAATCTCCGACAAAATCGGGGTCATAGAGCGGCTGTTGGAGAAGTGCGACCGTCTGCTCATCGGCGGCGGGATGGCCAACACCTTCTTCAAGGCCATGGGCTTTGAGATGGGGGACTCGCTGGTGGAGGCGGAGGCGGTGGAGACGGCCCGGTCGCTTCTGGAGCGGGGCAAGAGCCGCCTGGTGCTCCCGGTGGATGTGGTCATCGCCGACGCCTTTGACAACAACGCCCAGACCCGCATCGTGGCCCCCAACGAGGTGCCGCCGGGCTGGCGGGTGCTGGACGTGGGGCCCAAGACCATCTCCACCTTTGAGTCCGCGCTGGGCGGCGCGCGCACCGTCCTCTGGAACGGCCCGCTGGGCGTCTTTGAGATGCCCCGCTTCGCCCAGGGGACCTTCGCCCTGGCGAAGGTGCTGGCGGACCTGAAGGCCGTCACCATTGTCGGCGGCGGGGATTCGGCCGCGGCGGTCCAGCAAAGCGGCCTGGCCGACCGCTTCAGCCACATCTCCACCGGCGGCGGGGCCAGCCTGGAGTTTCTGGAAGGGCGGACACTCCCCGGCGTGGCCGTGCTGAGCGACCGGTAGACCGCGGGGCTGGGGGCGGTGCGGCGGCTCTGCCGCCGCACCGCCCCCATTACGCCATGTGCAACTTCCATTTGCCAATGAGCCGTTGGAGGCAATGTTTTTTCCCCTCCTCATCCCCCCTGCCCCCTTCTCCTCCCCAAAACGGGGAGGAGAAGGGGGAGAAGGAAGGGGGTTGAGGGCGGCGGCCTTCGGCCGCCGCCCTCAACCCCCCTCTGCCTCCCCCCTCCCCGTGCCGCGAAGCGGCGACGGGGGGCAGGGGGGAGAGGCAATATGGCCCGACGTCCAATTGGCCGCAAATGCTTTCAGGAAATCAGGTTGCACATGACGTCCATTCTTTGCCATCTCGCTGAAGTTGGGTTATAATTCAATAGCCTGCCCCTGTAGCTCAGAAGGATAGAGCAGGAACCTCCTAAGTTCTTGGCCGCGCGTTCGAGTCGCGCCAGGGGCACTCTATTCCGTTCACTGCAAGTGGAATGGGAGATTCAGCCCGACGCTTCCGCGTCGGGCAAAGACGGGCGAGGGCGCAAGCGAAACCCCGCAGGGGGTGCCCGACAATTCTGGGACACACCTACGCCGATGGGTGTGTCCCAATTCTGTCGGACCTGGCCGCTTTGTAGGACAACTGCGAGCAGTTGTCCTACAACTTTTTGGACACACCCACGCCGATTGACCTCTGGAACAATGTGTGGTAAAATATAATTGCCCATTCCCCTCAATCGACAAATCCATCTTGCTCCCTACCCCCTTGCCCCCCTTCTCACCCGAAAAGAGGGAGAAAGGAAGAGGAGATTCGGGGAAAGCGGCTCCGAATTCTCCTTTTTCCGTTAGGCGATTCATCTAACACCAGCCTGGGGAATTACTCCCTGCTCCAGGGCCGAGAGTCCTTCCCTAAACTGGTCCGAGCAGGGAGGTAATCTATGAAATCCCGTTTATCCAATGGCTGGCCCCTTGTCCTTGCCGCCGCATTGCTCCTGCTCGTGGTGGCGCTGATCCCCCTCAGGCCGAATGCCCGGCCGTCCCCCGAAGAAGAAATCCAGGCCGCCTGGCAGCGCGCCCAACAGGCCGGAACGTATCGCTTCGCGACCGAAATCGTCCAGACCACCCATCCGGCCCCCGCTCTGCTCAACACCGGACGCAGCAGTCGCCAGGATACGCTGCACATTGAGGGCGAAATCCATCTGCCCGACCGCACCCTGCAGATGACCCTGTGGCAGGACGGCGGCAGCGTCCTGGACGCGCGCGACGGTGTGGAAGTGCGCGTTGAGGGCGACCGCGCCTATGGCCGTCAACTGGGCGGCACGTGGGAAGAGATTCCCGACTTCTCCGGCGCGTTTGCCCCCGACAACGACCTGCTGGCCTACCTGGCCGGCGCCAGGAACGTCCGGCGCGAGGAGGTCAGTGCGCCTTCGGCCCTCGCTCCCGGCCACACGCGCTACAGTTTTGACGTGGACGGCCCCGCCTTTGCCACGCGCCTGCGCGACCAGATGGAGCGCTACCTGATAGAGAAAGGCGAACTGCCGGCCGGGTTGACCCTGGAAACATCAAGCCTGTATCGCGGCGTCACCGGCGAGGGGCAAATCTGGATGGACAGCGATGGCCTCCCCCTGCGTCTATCCGTTCATCTCATCTATCCTCCCGGGGAGAACGGCGACCAGGTTGAGGCCCAAATCCAGACCGATTTCTCCGGTTTTGACCGTGGGCGGCTACTCGCCTCTTCGCCATGGAGTCGTCTGGCCAGCGCGCTGGGGCTGCCGCGCACACCGGAGGGATGGCAGCGCCTGGCAGGTCAGGCCGGCCTGCTCCTGTTCTGTATCGGGCTGATTGCCCTGCTCATCGTCCACTCCAGGTCAAAGCGCGTCTACGCCGCCCTCTCGGTGATCCTGATCTGGACGATGGTCTTTACCCCGCTGCTCCAGAGCCATCAGGTGGCCGCCTTTGCCCAGCGCCAGGCCGCCCGCCAGGCCGCGCTGGAGCAGGAACAGGAAGCGCAGGCCGCCGCGAGCGACATGCAAGACCAACTGCTGGCATCGGATTGGGATCCGCTGCGCGACCCGCTCGCCGCGCCTGCAGTCGCCGGACAGGCGGCAGGCGGCAGCGGGAGCAGCACGACCGCCGGTATTGCCTGCACCGAGAATGAAAAGACCACCGACACCGATAAGGATGGCCTGTCCAATTGCCAGGAGCGACAATACGGAACCAACCCGAGCGTCGCGGACACCGATGGCGACGGCCTGCTGGACGGCTGGGAGGTGCTGCGCCTGGGCAGCGACCCGCGCCAGGCCGACAGCGACGGGGATGGTATCCCCGATGGCGCCGAGGTGCGCGGCTTTGATTATGCCGGACGGCGCTGGTACCTGGACCCCAACTCGGTGGACAGCAACAACGATGGCCGGCCCGATACGCTGGAGTGTCCCGGCCTGGGGACGACCTCTCGGACCTGCCCCGACACCGACCGGGACGGCACGCCTGACCTGTTTGATCGCGACGACGACAACGACGGCGTCCCTGACCGGGTTGATACAGCCCCCACCGCCGTGGTGGGTCAAACGACCCCCTTCACCCGCGAGCGTCCCTTTGAATTGGTGGTGAACGGGCTGAAAGCCAAACCTTCTGCGCCGAACCAATACTATCCGGTCCTGGTTGACCTGCAACTGCGCCCCGTCATCACCGATCATCTGACCTACGCGCTCAACGTGTTGGACTGGCCGGGCGGCGATGAAGACGGCCAGGTGCAGCGCCGCGCGGGCAACGACTCCACGTTCGCCACCTACATGAGCGCGCAGGACGCGGCCAACGATCCGCGCAGCGCCAACGGCGACATGCGCCTCATTCCCATGCTGGAAGTGGAACTTGCGGGCAAAGACCTCCCCCTGCCGCTGACGACGACCCTGCGCACGAGCGTGCAGTTGCAGGGCGTGGATACCTCATGGCCCGTCACCACGACGCCACCCGTTTTCACCACCTGGCTTTCGGCCACCGTCAACCTCTCGCAGGCAGGCAGCGCCACACGCCTGGGCTTTCAACTCCAGGGGACCACGCCGGTCACCGCCGAGATTTACACCGGCACCTGCAACGGCGGCGTGCTGGACGTTTCGCTGGGCACCGTCTTGAACGGACAGACGCGGGACATCCCCAACCGCAACCTGCTCACGCTGGCCGACGGCGCGCACGTCCTGGTGCTCAAGGCGGCAGGCCACACCGCCGCCTGCGCCCCCCTCGCCGACGTGCCCAACGGTCCTTACACGAACAAGATGATTGATGCTGAGGCCCTCAGGGCCTACGGCGCCATAGCGCGCGACCTGGGCGATGGCCGCGTGACCCTCCTTGTCCCGCTCATCGTCGTCGCCGACGAGACCGGCGGGGGACAGGTGGCCTTTGCCGCGCGCGTCCCCTACACGCCGCACGGGTCCAGCCTGGGCGCGGCGCAAAAGATGCGCGTCGCCTGGCTCGTCCAGATGCTCACCGACACCTGCCGCCCCATGCCGCCCGGCTCAAGCGGAACCCGCGAGGACTGGTGCCGGTATTCGGGAAGTTGGGACCTGGATAACACCCAGATCGTGCACGTCTATTACGACGACTGGTACCTGACCGGCCTGACCGTGCGCGAGGACCACGGCACCGATGTAGCCATCGCCTGGGAAGACCCGTCCGCCGAAAGCAAGCAGGACCGCCAGTACGACGACTGGCTGTGGCTGATGGCGATGGGGCTGAGCCAGACCTACCTGACGGGGCGAGATCAGAATGGGAATGCCTTGCGCGACATCGGCGTGGTCACCTATACGGACGGCATCCGGGTGGCCGACACGAGCATCGCCGGCCGCTTTGACGCGCCCCTGGCTCCCGGCGTCACCATCACCGACCGGCTGGGCGTGCCGCTCACCGCCACACTCCAGGTCGCAACCTTCTCCTACCCGCAGCAGGATTACGTCGCCTACGTGATGATGACGGAAACGGTCAGGATTCTGAACAACAACTTTACGGCGTACAAAGACCAGGGCGCCGACGCGCCGACGCTCCTGTTCCTCCGCGATGAGCGCTACCGCGCCGCCGAGTTGGGGATGGGCGGCCTGACCAGCGTGTCCGGCACGGGGGTGACTTTTGACCTGGGAAGTCGGCCGGTGGAGACGCTGGCCAGCATAAGTTGGGCGCCCTACCGTTACCAGGACGGCCGCTGGCAGCCTTACCCGGTGACGGACTATTGGAACAGGACTTACGCGCTGCTCTACAACCGCTTCCAAAACCGGGTGAAATCCAACCCGAACGTTCCAGCGGACTGGCGCGAGGATGTGACGCGAGGTCAGACCACACTGGCCCTGGCCTATTATCTGAGCCTGAGACAGGGCCGAGTCGCTCTGGTGGCTCAGGGAAACACGGCGCTGCCTACGGGCACCCCGCCCAGCGATCAGGCTGTCACCCAGGACGTCACGACGCTGGTCGCAGACAGTGGCGATGTCATGCAGGTTATCTCGGACAAGATCTGCGATCCATTGGGACAGATCCTGGTGCCTCTCCTGCCTGCAAGAAACCTGCCGGCTGGCACAACGGCGCGAACGTTGACCTTAAACGAGTTTGGCAAATCCCTGCGTCGCGGCGCTTCCGAATACATTACGGGACTCAAGCAGCTCAGCCACTGGGAAAAAGCCAGCATGGGCATTCAGTACACGGCGGCACTGTTCGCGATTATTTTCAGCATCGCCGCCCTATCCACATCTGGCACCACCCAGTACGCGCTCACCTTAGTCGCAGCTGCCTTCTCCATTGTCATGACCACTACAGCGCTGGCCGAAACCGCGATTAAGTTCGTCAAGGGCACCCTGGAACCCGTGGGGAAGGCCAGTGAAATTGCGGCGGTGATCAGCGTCATCATCACAGCGGTCATAGCCATCAGCATCATGATCGCCACCCTGGTGACAGGGCCTAAGAAGGCCGAAGCCATAGCGACAGCGGTAGCCGCTGCTATCGGCGCGATCCTGGCGTCCATGTTTATAGTAACCATTTCGTTTATCCCTGGCGTAGGGCAACTCATCATAGCCATCATCAGCCTGATTGACGCCGCGATCTCCATGATATGCACGGCATTCGGCTGGGAAGGAAAGTATGCCGAGGCCTTCTGCGGCGGGATTTCGGGACTGCTGGCCAACTACTTTACCCCCTACGGATATAACACGATGGTGGACCTCGCTGAAGAGGGGCGGCTTCAATTCACCCCCTTTGACTACACCTTTCTCCACCCCGAACAAGGCGTCGCCGTCGGCAATGAACTCGCCCTCACGGTTACCCTGACCAACACCCTGCAGTTCACCACCTTCCCACCCGACTGGAAGGCGCTGGCCTACTTCTGGCAATGGAATGAAGCGGTGCTGCGCTGGTCCGCCTTTGCTTACCGCTGGCAGAGCACCCCGCAGGATATTCATCAGAGCGTTGACTTTGCTTCACAATCCAGCCTCTGGGAAAAGGGAGAGTGGACCCGGCGTTTCCCGTTCCTGACGCACGACCTCTACGCCCGCTTCTCCCCAACGGGGGACAACGCGCCCCTGCTCCAGGCCGGCATCAATCAGCCGCTGCAGTTGTTCCTGGCCGAAGGCTACGCGCTGCCGGCTCAGGAGTGCATCATCATCCCCTACATTCCCCCGATCCTGATTCCGGTGTGTTGGGTGCGTGCCGAAAAGGGTACGCAACACACCGACCTGGGCCAACTGTTCGCCTTTGATGTCTTCCCGGCCACCCTGGATGAGTTCTATCAGGCCACGCCCAAAAACGGCGGCTACAGCCTGGCCTGGGGACAGGCCGGGGACGTGACCTTCCCCCGCCAGAGAGACTTTGACGGTGACGGCCTGCGCAACACGGCCGACGGCGGCGCGGATCCGGATGACAGCCGCTGGGACACCGACGGCGATGGCCTTTCCGACCTGTACGAGTTGCAGCATCGCAGCGACCCGGCGCGCTTTGACACCGACGGCGATGGACTGGACGACCACACGGAGACCCGCCTGGGCACCGACCCCACCCGCAAAGATACCGACGGCGACGGGCTGACGGATAAGGAAGAGGTGGACGGCTGGGAGTTTGTGTATGCCGTTGACGCGGGAGGCAACCCGATTCGCACCTGGGTCACCTCCGACCCGCTCGATCCCGACACCGATGGCGACGGGCTGTCGGATTTCAAAGAAAAGGCCTTCGGCCTCAACCCGCGCGTGGTCTCGGACCCGAACGTGCTGGGGCTGGAGGCCAGGGTGGCAGAAGTTGGGGTCACGCACAACCCGAACGATCTCATCGTTCGCGGGGGCGACACCCTGCGCTATACGGCCACAGTAGAAAACAAACTGGACAATCGCTTTGCCCAGGGGCTATTTTCGCTCAACAGTTCGGCCTCCACGGTGCTCAACACAGCCGGTGTGCCGCCCGTCCAGTTCGTGCTGCCGCCGCGCGCTCAGACGACCATGTCCGGTACGCTGAGCGTGCCCCTCACGTCCGCCTCGCAGCCGGTCAGCCTGACACAGGTGGCCGGCGCGCTCATCGCCGACTGGCGCCAGCAGTCCAACTTTGCCGAGATGTGGCTGCGCCTGGAAGAAAGCGCCGCCGCCACGCAGTTTGTGGACAGCAGCGGCAGCCTGCCGCCGCACCCCGCTACCTGCTCCGGCGCCACCTGCCCGACCAGCGGCGTTGCCGGCTACCTGGGCAGTGGCGCGCGCTTTGACGGCTCAGATGACCGCCTGGTCGTTCCAGATGCGCCCGGCTTTGACTTTGGCACGGGCGGCCTGGCGATTGCGCTGTGGGTCAACAAGAGCAACACAGCGCGCGGCACCCTGTTCAGTTGGCGCAACGCGCAAGACGCTCTGGAGATTTACCTGGATAACACCACGCTCAAGGTTGATGTGGGCGTCAATGGGAGTATTGCGACAGTCATCCCCAACGGCGGCACGGTCGGATTGAACGATTGGCATCACGTGGCCGTCGTCCGCGATGCGGGGGGCACATGGTTCACCTACATAGACGGCGTAGTGCGCGGTTATGGCACCAGCGGCGCCGATCTGAATCAGATAGACCCCGGCACGCCCATCTGGCTCGGCGCGCGCAACAATAACGGCGCGCCCGCGTCCGCGCTCAACGGCGCGCTGGACGAGGTGTACATCTTCCGGCGCGCGCTGATGCCGGAAGAAGTGGCCGCACTCTACGGTCGCCCCGTCCTGCGATTGCAAATGGAGGGGCCGCACCTTTACGCCGATTCGTCGGGCTTTAACAACCCTGCCATTTGCTCCAACGCTTTATGCCCAAGCGCGCCCGGAGTTACAGGCAATGCGGCTCGCTTTGACGGGAGAGACTACCTGGTCGTCCCGTACAAGTACCCTTCATCCAGCCTGAACCTGAGCAACGGCAAATTTACCATCGCGGCGTGGGTCTATCCCGCAACGACAGGCGATAGGGCGTATGACGATCACGTGCAGGGCATCTGGGGTCAGTACACCGGCGCTACCGACACCAGCCTGGGCAGCGACGCCGGGTTCTCTCTGCCTACGCTGTTCAGGATAGGGAGCACGCTTCGTTTTGGCTTTGGCGACGGCCTGAACTGGAAGCGCTGCGATTTCGCCAACGTGCTGACCCTGAACGCCTGGAATCACGTGGCCGTCACCTACGATGCCAGCCGGGCGTCGCTCTATGTGAACGGCGCGCTGGCGGGAAACTGCGCCATGACCGGCGCGCCCCGCATCGGCGATTTCTACATCGGCCGCGTCAGCACCAAAGGCTCAATCTACCTGCGGGATTTTTACTGCGCGAATGAGGGCGACGGTTCAGGCACGGCCGAAGTCTGCATGGCGTGGAATGACACGGACGAAAACTCTACCTGGGGGAGATGGGACGTCGTAGATAAAGCCATCACCTACACCATCAACCTCCGCCGTTACTTTGATGAAAAAGGCAAGTTACACATGTGGGAAGATGATGGCGGCACCCGTTGTGGCAGCAACTCGGATGATGGGGACGATGAGTTGGGCACCTGGACCTTTGACTGGACCATGCCCACCCGGCAGACGCTTGACTATGGCTATAGTGGCGACGGCTCCGGGACAATCCACTTAGGCACCCCGTCAGAGTCGGCCATCTTCAACCCCTCCATTCCCTTCCGCGGACGGGTGGACGAACTGATCATCTACAAACGAGCGCTGGACGCCGCCGAGGTCAACGAACTGTACCTTTCGGCCTTCGCCGCGCTCCACCTGCCGCTGGACGACGCCCCCGGCACAAACAGCCTGGAAAACGCGGTGGACCTGAGCAAGCAGAGCAACGCCACCTGTTCCGGCTCCGCCTGTCCCACCACGGGCGTCAGCGGGCGCATCAACCAGGCCGCGCTGTTCGACGGCGTGGACGATGGACTTTACACGCAGGTCCGCATTGAGCAATCCAGTGCCCAGGCGGCAGCGCGCGGTACCACGCTGATGGCCTGGGTCTATCCCACCAGCGCCAGCGCCGGGTTTCACCAGGTGCTCAGCAGCGACAACGGTGGCTACGACTGGTCGCTGCTGCGCATTGGCGACCGCTGGGCCGTGTTCAATGGCACGGACACCAATGCCTTAGTAACCAATGCGAACGTAGACGTGAACCGCTGGCAGCACATCGCGGTGGTGTTCTTGCCCGGCTTCGGCACGTTTTTCTACAAGAACGGCGCTCTCGTCCAACAGTGGGGCACGCTCAGTTATGATAGCAGCACCAACCCGGTTGCGGTGGGGCGCAACCCCCGCGGCGGCGAGTACTTTGACGGCCGCATAGACGACGTGCGCATCTTTAACACCGCGCTGAGCGCCGCTGAGGTCCAGCGCATGTTCCGCGCCGCGCCCGTCTTCCAGATGCACCTGGACGACCCGCTCGGCGCGACCTCGTTCCGCGACGACGCCAACGGCAACAACGGCACGTGCAGCGGCAATGCCTGCCCCACCGTCGGCGAGGCCATCCGCGGTCAGATCGGCACCGCCGCCGCGTTTGATGGCGTGAACGATGAGGTCACCGTCGCCGACAACGCGCTGCTTGACCTGTCCCAGTTCACCCTCGGCGCGTGGGTCATGCCCACCGTCGTCAGGAGTGGGGCGCAGGTACTCGTGGACAAAGGCAGCAACTACCGCATGTTCATCAGCCCGGGCGGCATGACGGCGACGCTGTCCTTCCAGGCTCCTTGCGGTTCAACGCGAACCGTCAACGCCCAGGCGCCCCTGATGCAGAACCAGTGGAACCACGTGATGGCGACCTATGACGGGACGACGGCCCGGCTGTACGTCAACGGCTACGAGCAGGGCCGTCTGGCCGTCAGCGGCTCGGCCTGCGTGAATACTCAACCCCTGCGCCTCGGCAGCGGCTTTGCCGGCCGTCTGGATGAGGTGACGCTCTACGACCACGCTCTGTCTCCCTTTGAGGTGCGCGACCTCTTCCGCTACCAGGCCGGGTGGGGCGAATCGCGCTACAGCCAGAACATCCTGGTGGACAATGACATCCCCTTTTCCACGCTGCGCTCGTACAACCCCGCGTTCCCCTATCTGCAGAATCGGGATTACATGATGCACGTAGAGGCCCACGAGTCCACCTCGGCCATCGCCGGGGTCGAGTTGGGCGTTAAGAAAGATGGACAGGCCAACTATACGTGGAGAGTGGCTCCGCCCTGCCTGGACGCGGCGGGCGGCGCCGCCTTTTGCCCCACCTTTGCGCCTTCCGGCGAGGGGCGCTACCTGCTCCAGACCCGCGCCACCGACGTCGTCTCGCACACCGAGGCGCCCACGCGCACCTACACCCTCTACGTGGACAGCACGCCGCCCCAGGTGAAGTTTGATCGCCTGGAAGCCAATCCCTTCCTCTCCGCCACGCCGCACCCCAGCCAGCGCGATGTCTGGGTCGTTCACCTGAGCGGGAGCATCGCCGATCCCTCTCTCCCCGGCGGCTACCCGGGCAGCGGCGTGCAGACCGACACCGTGCGCGTGTCGCTCTCCAGGATCACCCGCTGGGCCGGGAATGAGTCCACCACCGCGCCGGTGCGGCCCGGTGACCAACTGGCGACGGTCAGCGGCAACACGTGGACGATAGACTATCAGATTTGGGACCCACAGCCCAGCGGCCTCTACAGCCTCACGGTCCAGGCCGCCGACCGGGCCGGCAACCAGCGCGCCACCCGGTGGGAGGAGAATTACGGCGGCAGTCCTCCGGTCATCGTCCCACGCGTCTTTGAACTGGATGCTACCCCGCCCGCCACCAACCTGGAGGTCGGCGTGCCGGCCCTGCTGACCGAAACGGCCTGGCCGCGCGGCAATGCGACCGACGACCCGGTTCCGGTGGTCGTGACCTACACCGTCGGCAGCGATAGCGGCGAGACCGGCGTATCCATCTATTGCGGCGACCCGGCTCAAGAAATATTGCACCACGCAGCAGTGTACACGCAGTCGGCCAGCGCCGAATGGAGCGGTCTGGCCTCGCGGAACGACGATTGCTGGGTGAGCATCACCAATACCATTGGCGCCAACGTGGTCACCGGCACCGCGCGCGTGTGCGGCGAAGCGGTGGCAGGTTGGACCCCCAGCGTCGGCGCCAGCGCGCTGATCCAGTTCAACGTCCGCTCGGATGCCTGCGGGCCTTACTACCACACGGCCGGTGTGTGCCAGGTGCAGACGGAATTCGTCCCCAACGCACCCGGCTCGACCTACCTCAACGAACCCCTGCCGGCCGGCACGGCGCTCTATGTGCCGTTTGAGGACCAGCCGGATGTCAACGGGACCCTGCGCTTCCAGGACCTGGGCGAGAACCGCCTGACCGGCAGTTGCCAGGGCAATGGATGCCCGGACGTCGGCGCAACCGGTCACCCCGGCAACGCCGCGCGCTTTGATTACCGCCAGGGTGATTCCGTGCGCTTTGACAATTTCGGCGCGTTCACCACCACGACGGTCGCCGCCTGGGTTTGGCTCCCCTACTACACACCCGGCCGCCAGGTCATCGTGGCCTACAAGGATAACCGCTCCTGGAGCAGCGGCTGCGGCGCGGCGCTCGCGCTGAATGAAACCGGCGGACAATATATCGGCTTCACCGTCTATGTGGAGGGTATGCCGCCGCAGTATCTCCAGGCACCCCGTTGGATCCCGCTCAACACCTGGGCGCACCTGGCCGGCACGTATGACGGCCAGACCATCCGCCTCTACCTCAATGGACAAGAGGTCGCCAGCCGACCGGCGCCCGGCGGAATGCGGCAGTGCAACGGCCCTACCACCATCGGCAGCAACCTGCGGCAGGACGGGGACTTTTTCCCGGGCATCATTGACGAGGTATACGTCCTGGACCATGCCCTCTCGGCGGACGAGGTCAGGGCGCTCTACCGGGGCAACGGGCCGCTGCTGGCGCTGCCGTTTGACCAGGCGTGGGTGGTGACGGGCGCGCTCCTGAACGACGACTCCGGCTGGGGGCGGCAGGCCGTGCTGAACAGTGGCGCAGGCGATGCCGTCAACAAGGCCGTGCCCGGCGCGGTCGGCCCGTATGCGCTGAAACTGGACGGCATAGACGATCGCGTCCCGGTGTCCGATAGCCTCCCCCTGGCCGACACGTCCTTCACCGTCGCCTTCTGGGCCAAACGGGACGGGCCTGGCCAGTACGACATAGCGCTCTCCCAGGGCCGCGCCAGCCCCGATAGAGGGTTCCACATGGGATTCCGCAACAACAACCGCTTCACCTGCGCTTTCTACGGGGACGACCTTGACACGCCGGACGCCTACCCCGATACCGACTGGCACCACTGGACCTGCACCTACCAGGCCGCCAGCAGGACCCGCACCCTCTACCGGGACGGGGTCCAGGTGGCGCAGGATGTGGCCCGTGCGCCCTACCAGGGGACCGGTCCGGTGACGATCGGCCAGGCCTTTTTTGGGGATTCCTTCGCCGGCGCGCTGGACGACGTGCGCATCTATCCGCGCGCGCTCTCGGCGACCGAAATCCATGCGCTGGCCGCCGGCGGCTGGCAGGCCGCCAGCCTGATCGGCACAGGCACAAGACTGGCCGTGTGGGACGCACAGCCTCCGTCCGGCCTTGAGGGTTCGTATCGCTTTGACGTGCGCGGCGAGGACTGCTATGGCCTGGTGGACACCTCCGTGCGCAGCCAGGGCGTCTGGCGCGGCGAGGTGGACACCCTGGCCCCGCGCGTCACGCTCACCCGCACGCTGCGCAACGGCCGGCTGTACTACACCGCCACCGCCACCGACTACAACCTGAGCGAAACCGGCTTTGCCTCCCCCTGCGGCATGGGCGTGATCAGTGAGCGCGAGCCGTTCGCGTCGCCCTGGTACCTGGCGCTGGCGGGACCGACCGCCACCGGCAACGACCGGCTCTACCGGCTGACGGCGTCCTGCGCCATGCAGGCACAGCCTTCCCTGACGGAGGTTGGCGCCTACGATACGCCGGGCCTGGCGCAGGGCGTGGCCATCTCCGGCACCTACGCCTACGTCGCCGACGGCTACGGCGGCCTGCGCGTGGTGGACATCGCCAATCCGCAGCAGTTACGCCCGACAGGCGTCTACACGCTCCCCGCCGACTCCCAGGCCGTGGATGTGGCCCTTTCCGGCCATTACGCCTTCGTGGTGGTCAACGGCCCGTCCGGCGGCTGGCTGTTGGTGCTCGACGTGGCCGACCCGACGCAGCCGCGCTACGCGGGGGACTATGGCGTCGCTGAAACGGAAATGCGCCACGGTATCACCATCGGCGGCGATGCGGGCTATGTGTACGTCCCCGCCACCACGGATTGGGGAAACTGGATCGTGTTGATCCTCACCGCCACGCCTGTTCCCGAATTCGTGGGGTATATCTACACCGAAGACCAGCCCCGCGGGATTGCCGCGGTCGGCGACCGGCTTTATGTGACCGAGGACGGCGGCAATGTGCTGCGCATTTTCCGGTATACCCCGCCTGAGGGAGACGAACTGGGCAGTTACAGCCTGCCGGCGCGGGGCTGGGATGTCGCCGTCTCCGGCAGTTACGCCTACGTGGCCAACGACACGGCCGGCCTGCAAATCCTCAACGTCTCCGAGCCGGCGACGCCCACCCTGGTGGCCACGCTGGATACGCCCGGCCTGGCCCGCGCCGTCGCGCTTTCCGGCACGCACGTCCTGGTGGCCGACAGCCTCAACGGCCTGCAGATCATAGACGCTTCCCAGCCCGCCTTCCCGCAGGTCGTCGGCGCTGTGGATACGCCCGGTCAGGCGGTAGACCTGGCGCTCACCCCCGGCTACGCTTACGTGGCCGACGAAAGCGGCGGCCTGCGCGCCATCGGCCTGACCCCCGCCCCGGCGGAACTGGTGAGGGCCTGCGACTCGGCCGGCCATTGCACAACGGTAGTCGGTACCACCTCATCCCTGTTCCTGGCGGAGAGCACCGCCCGCGTCTCGCTGCTGAACGTCCCGCCCGTGCTGGACGACCTCACCCCCTTCGCCATCCAGGGCGAGGCTGTGGCCTCCGCTTCCTCCCTGCAGGCGCTGACGGTCACCGTAGACGGCGGCCTCTTCTACACCGCCACCTGGCCCAGCGACACGCTCACCCAGACGCTCTGGAGCGCGCCGGACTGGACGCCGACCGAGGGAGCGCACCAGATCGCAGCGACCCTGACGACCTGGGGCGGCGACGTGGCCGTGGACGTGGCCGACGTCATCGTGGACACCCTCCCGCCGGCCATCAGCATCGCGCCCACCGTGCTGACCACCACGCACTACCATCCGCCGCTGCTCAACCTGACCGGTCAGGTCACCGATGCGGCCAGCCTGCCCAAAGTCACGTGGCGCGTTGGCTCAGGTCCCTGGCAGTCGGCGGCGGTGACGGGCTCCGGCTGGACCGGCGGCTGGTACCTGCCGGGCGACACGCCCGACGGGACGCCCTACGCCGTCACGGCGCAGGCGACGGACATCGCCGGACACACGGCGCTGGTGACGCAGACCGTCATCGTGGACCTGACGCCGCCCGCGCCGGTGACGCTCACGCTCCACAGCGCCGGCGGCCTCCTGGAGCCCGGCGCGACGCTGCGCGAGCCGTCGCCGGTCATCACCCTCACCTGGACCGCCAGCAGCGACGGCAGCGGCATCGGCGGCTACCAGACCCGCTGGACGGCCCAAACCACGGCGACGCTGAGCATCACCACCAGCGCCCACGGCCCGGCCGACCGCAGCGATCCGTACACGGCCAGCGAGGGGCAAAAGGTCTGGGCCGACCTCACCAGCCAGGACATCTACGGCCTCCAGCGCACCCGGTCCATCGGCCCGGTCTACGCCGACAGCCCCTTCACCCCCGACTATCTCGATCCCCTGGGCCCGCAGGACGTGTATCGCGGCTGGATGGCAAGCGGCTGCAGTCAGGTGGGCGTGGACCGGCGGATCAGCCGCAGTGCGTCCTCCAGGGCCGCGCTGAGCGCCGAACAGCGCTTCTATATCACCTGGAATGCAGAGGCGCTGCGCATGGTCTGGACCGGGGCGAACTGGAACCGCGACGGCGACCTGTTCATCTACCTGGACACCGGGCCCGGCGGCGCGACGACCGCCTACAATCCCTACGGCGCCGGTCCCACCATCCACCTGCCCGGCGCCACGCCAGCGCTGGCCGCCGATTACCTGGTCTGGGTGCGCGATGCGCAGACGGCAACCCTCCTGCGCTGGGATGGCAGCGGCTGGGTGGCGGAGAGCGACCTGGCGCAGGACGGCCTGTACCAGTATGTCGCCGGGCTTGAGGATGGGCTGACCGACCTCCATCTGCCGTTCGGTCGGCTGGGCATCGGCGACCCGGCCACAACCGCGCTGGACGTGGTGGCCTTTGCCAGCGAAGAGAACGGGCTTTACCTCTGGGCCGCCATGCCTGGCGGCAACCCGCTCAACAGCGCGCGGGTGACGGACGCCATCAGCGGCGATGCCCCTGAATTCGCGCTCGCTTATCGCTATCACTGGGATGCCCTCGGCGCGAGCGTCTGCCCGAATGGTAGCCTGACCCCCGGCGCGCCGCAGTACACCGACAGCGACCTGCACGCTACCCTCCTGGTAGAACCGGCCGGCGCCCTGCGCGGCATGGACGCCGCACAACTCTGGCAGTGGCAGACGCTCGGCGGTGACCCCGGCGACATCGCCTGGCTGCTCAACATGGACGAGGCCGGGGCGCTCCTGGGCGACGGGCTGGTCGTGACCTTTACCTTGCGCGTGGAGAACTGGGGCACGGTCACCGCGACGAGCGCGCTGGGCGACGTTTCGTCCTACCAGGCGCTGCGCCTGCCCGCCGGTACCCACCTGCCCGCCGAGCGCCGCGACCATCAGGCCGTGAACCTGGGCAACATCCCTCCCGGTGCCGAAGCCATCCAGACGTTCACCGCCACGGTTGACCGGCTGACGGCGCAGTCCTACTACGCCGCCTGCGCGGCGAGCCGGCCGGATTACGCCTGCGTCCATTACCTGCAGCAGGCGACGCTGGAGGTCCGCCTGCACGACGACGCGCATCCCGCCAACGGCCCCGCGCTGGAACATCTCTGGAGCCAGCATCCGGCCGACACGCAGCCGCCCGAGTTTGCGGGCCTTCTGCAACCCGAATACGTCATCGCGGCGCAGAATCACGTGCTGGTCGGCTACGCCTACGACGCCTCCGGCGTGCCGACGGTCACGCTGACCATCACCGGCCCCACGGGCCTGCCGGTCCAGCCCGTCTGCTCCGATGCCACGCCGTCCGATGGGCAATGGGCCTGCGCGTGGGACACAAGCGGCGCCGCCGACGGCGCGACCTACGCCGTGAGCGTCCAGGCGACCGACGGTTTCGGGCAGACGGGCGCATGGAGCAAACCCCGCGCGTTCGTCGTGGACAGGCGCCCGCCCACCGTCACGCTTGATCTGGCGGCCAGCCACCTGGACGTGAGCAACTTCATTGGGACAGGCGACTATCCGCTGTACGGCGCCATCGCCGACAACCGCGGATTGGGTGGGCTGGACGTGTGCGTGGACGGCCGCTGCGCCCCGGCCGACCTGTGGCTGAGCGGCGGCGATACGGCGCACCGGTACGACGATGAGCCCGGTACACCCATCGCCATCAACGGCGGGACGCCGTGCAACGCCCCCATCGTCCGCACCTTTGTCGTCACCGAGAGTTTCGTGCTGGATAGTGTGACCATCGGGCTGGATATAGAACACGCGCGCCGTGACGATGTCCAGGCCGAATTGCTCTCGCCCGCCGGCACGCGCGTCCGCCTGCTCTACCACAGCGGTGGTGGCGCGGGCCGCGCCAACTATGACGTCCTCCTGGACGACGCGGCCGCCACGGCCTACCCGGCGGGTGGCGGCGACGACCCGGATGTGGTCTACTACGACCGCCCGGCGCGTCCGGACCGGCCGTTGCAGGCCTTTTACGGCGAGGATTCTGCCGGGACCTGGACCCTCTCCATCTGCGACCTGATTCCGGCCGACGGCGACGGGCAGTATCATCGCAGTCAGTTGCGGCTCCAGCCGCGCGAGACGGCGGCGACGACGGGTGACTGGACGTTCACCGTGCACAACGACATGCCGATGGACTGGGTCACGCAGACCGTCTCGCTCTACGGCGAGGACCGTGTGGGCAACCGGATGACCACCCCACTGACCGTTGAGGTCATCGTGGACAACGTGTCGCCGGCCATCACGACCACGCAGTTGACCCGCTCCTCCGGGCTGACCCCGACCGTGGCGGCGCTGGCCGGGACCGTCAGCGACGGCGGCGGGGTGGCCGGGGTGTTCGTCACGGTCTGGGCGCCGGAGGGGGTCTATCGGGATGCGGCGGTGTTGAACGGCAACTCCTGGCGCTATGACCTGCATCCGGTCTCTATCGGGATGCATCGCCTGCAGGTCACGGCCGTTGACCTGGCGGGTAACGTCGCCACAACCGGGGTCTTTGAAGTGGAGATCCGGCCCATCACGTACACCTATCTGCCGCTTGTAATGCGCAATCACGTCTCCGCTCCAGACCTGATCGTACAGGACATCATCGCCACTCCCAACAACATTCAGGTGGTCATTGCCAACCTCGGCAACGCCCCCGTCCAAAACGAGTTCTGGGTGGACGTCTACATCGCCCCGCGCACGGAACCGACGCAGGTCAACCAGACGTGGGATCAACTGGGCAGCCAGGGGCTGGTGTGGGGCGTCACCGCCGACGCGCTGCCGGCGCTTGAGCCAGGCGGTGTCCTCACCCTCACCGCGGGCGACGCCTACTACTGGCCGAGCCATAGCCGGGTCTCCTGGCCGCTGGCGGTGGGCACGCCGGTCTATGCCCAGGTGGACTCGTTCAACCCGGCCACGACCTATGGCGCGGTGCTGGAGGACCACGAGATGAGTGGCGAGGATTACAACAATATTGAGATGGACGAGGTCCATGCTCTGGGTGGAGCGCAGGCGATCTCCCCCCCGTCCTCAGGCCATCAGCCACTGCGTCTCAGCAACCTGCCGCCCAGGCCGTCGGTATGGGGTGTGGAACGGCGTTGAAGGGTAGGTACCCGCAAAACCACTTCTCTGAAGGTGTTAAAATGAACAAGTCTCCGATGCTCATGCCATTCGCTCTTCTCATTGCAGGCGGTATCGCCGTACTGGTGATGGCGACGTCACTGATGGTGCCCGCGCAGCCGGTATGGGCCGATTTGCCCCCCCGACCCACACCAGGAGAATGGCAGGGCGAAGAGTTGGAGAAAACGACGATTGAGTTGCGGGTGCGTTTTGAAGATGCTCAGCAGGCGGCTCGCTGGCAGGAATTGTGGACGGTGGTGGAGTGGCAGGATGCCTTCGGCGACTGGCACGAGGTAGAAGGATGGAAAGGCGCGCTGGATGAAAGGGTGGACAGCGAGGCCAGGAAGGCGTGGGGAGTCAGCCCGAATGACCTGGGCAAAGGGCCGTTTCGCTGGACGATTTACCGCGGCCCGGCGGGGAAACTGCTCGCCCACACCCAATCGTTCTATTTACCCCATGCCACCGGTCAGACGACAACGGTGAGCGTGACGCTCGGAGTCTCCGGATCCGCTACCTCTGACCCCTTTCTGGAGGTGGAGTATGTTGGGAGCGGTGGACCGGCCATTGAGTTGCGGGTACGTTTCGGTGGGGCCTGGCAGGCGGCTCGCTGGCAGGAACTGTGGACGGTGGTGGAGTGGCAGGATGCCTTCGGCGACTGGCACGAGGTGGAGGGATGGAGGGGCGCGCTGGATGAAGTGGCGAGAGGCGAGGGCAGAAAGGTGTGGTGGGTCAGCCTGGACGACCTGGGCAAAGGGCCGTTTCGCTGGACGGTCTGCCGCCGCCCGGCGGGCAGACCGCTGGCCCACAGTAAACCTTTCCATCTGCCGGGCACTGGGGAGGAGAGAGTGGTGGTCGGCGTGACGCTCGGACCGTGAGCAGGACAACTGTGCGCAGTGGTCCTGCTGTAACTATTCAGTCTCACCCCACCCCCAGCGGCTTCGCCGCTGCCGCCGCAGGCGGCGGGGGAGGGGTGAGGAAGCCTGAATAGTTACGACTTGCAAATGTAAGCACTTACCGTATAATCTGGATACGCGATCCTGCCGTATGCAGGCCCCCCTTCGGTTCCTGGCCGCGCGTTTGAGTCGCGCCGGGGACACCTTCGGATGATCACTGGAACGGCCAGGGATAGCCCCCGGCCGTTTTCCGTTAAACTCTATAGTTCATCGGAAATTAGAGCGCAACGCCAGTTTGTGCCATCAAGCACGGAAAAAGCCGTGCTCATCCGCGTCCATCCGCGTTCATCCGCGTCCTATTTCCGATGAAGTCTTCTGTCCTGGTTGTTGCGGCGGATTTTGGCCGCTACAACACCGCTTCCCAGGAGCAAAGGATGCGCGTCTTCATCACCGGAGATCGGGGACAACTGGGCCGGGCGCTGAAACGGGCGCTGGAAGGGGAGACCGTCACCGGATGCGACCTCCCGGAGGTGGACATCACCGACCGGGCCGCCATTCGGGCCGCCATCGCGGCCTGCCAGCCGGACGTGGTCATCCACGCCGCCGCCTGGACCGACGTGGACGGATGCGCGCGGGACCCGGAGCGGGCCTACCGGGTCAACGCGCTGGGCACCCAGAACGTCGCCCTGGCCTGCGCGGAAGTCGGCGCCGCCCTGGTCTACATCAGCACCAACGAAGTCTTTGACGGCACGGCGACGGAACCGTACCGGGAATGGGACCCCGTCCACCCCATCAATCCGTACGGGCGGTCCAAGGCCGCCGGGGAGTGGCTGGTCTCCCACCTGCTGACCCGCTTCTACATTGTGCGGACGGCCTGGCTCTACGCTCCCGGGGGGCGGAACTTCCCCCACCGGATCATCCAGTTGGCCGACGAGCGGGGCGCTCTGCGCGTCGTCGCCGACGAGGTGAGCAATCCCACCTATGCGCCCGACCTGGCCGCCGCGCTGGCGGCGCTCATCCGCACCGGCGCCTGCGGCATCTACCATCTGACCAACAGCGGGTACTGCTCCCGCTACGAGTTCGCGCGGGCCATCCTTCGCCTGACCGGGCGGGAGCACATCCCCGTAGAGCCCATCACACTGGACCAGTTCCAGCGGGATTCCACTCCGCCGCGCTTTGCACCGCTGGCCAACACTGCGGCCGCCGCGCTGGGCATCACCCTGCGGCCCTGGGAGGAGGCGCTGGCCGAATTTCTCGGCAGTTCGTAACCGTAACGCAGGCTGTCAGCCTGCGAATGTAGCGTAGGCTTTAGCCTGCGAATGTAGTGTAGGCTTTAGCCTGCGAATGTAGCGTAGGCTTTAGCCTGCGAATACAGGCCTGGCGGCCTGCGCTACAATTCTTCAAAATCCCAAATGTTCGTACCGTTGGGCTGTCAGCCTGTAACCGGCCGGACGGCGCTACGCGGAGACATTCACAACCCCATAGACGGGCAGTTCCATGCTGGCAAAGGGAGCACACTGGCTGATCGCGCTGGCTGTCGGGTACCTCCTGGGCTCCATCCCGGTGGGGTTTCTGGTGGTCCGGCTCTCCCGGGGGCTGGACGTGCGACGGGTAGGGAGCGGACGGACCGGGGGGACCAACGTCCTGCGGGCCGCGGGCTGGGGGGCCGCTGTCGCCACTGGCCTGGGCGACGCGCTGAAGGGCGCCGCGGCGGTCTGGCTGACGCGGGCGCTGGAGGGCCCACCGCTCCTGCAGGCGCTGGCGGGCTTCGCCGCCGTGGTGGGCCATAACTACTCCGTCTTCCTGGGCCTGCGAGGTGGGGCCGGGACGGCGACGTCCATCGGCGGGGCCATTGCCCTCTGGCCTGTGGGGGGCCTGCTGGCGGTCCCCGTCCTGCTGGCGGCCGCCTTCCTTTCCCGCCACGCGTCTGTCGGCTCCATCACGGTGGCCGTCTTCCTGCCGCTGGCGTTTGCAGTGGGGGCCGTCCGGGGCGCGGTCCCCTGGGCCTACGAGGCCCACTCCCTGCTGACCTCCGCGCTGACCCTCTGGGCCCTGCGGCCCAACATCCGCCGCCTCCTGCGCGGGGAGGAGAGGCGGATTCCCAAGTAGGACAGGATAAATCCTGTGCTACGAGGACCCAACGGTCGGCGAAGGCCGACCGTCGGCCGAAGGCCCGGGAGGAGCGACTTCAGTCGGCCCTGCGGCCCAACATCCGCCGCCTCCTGCGCGGGGAGGAGAGGCGGATTCCCAAGTAGGACAGGTAAATCCTGGGCTACGATGGCCTGACGGTCGGCACAGGCCGACCGGCCAAAGGCCCAGAAAGGACGACTTCAGTCGGCACAGTGACCCAACATCCGCCGCCGGGGACAGAGAGATTGAAATGATGGACGAAACCGCCTCCGAACTGGAGGACCGGCTGAAGGGCCTGGTCCCCTACCTGCAGGAATTCCCCAATGTTCTGGCCATCTTCCTGTTCGGGTCGCAGACAGACGGATATGCTACCCCAGAGAGCGACATAGACTTGGGAGTGCTTTTTGCCCATGACCCGGACCTGGAGGAGGAACTGGACCTGGAAGCCGCGCTCTGTGACCTGCTGAAAACAGAGCAGGTGGACCTGGTCAACCTGAACCGGGCAGACCTTCTGTTGCGCCACCGCGCCATCAGTGGCCACCTGATCTACGAACGGGACGCAAAGCGGGTCTCTGATTTTATTGAAGAAACCATCCTGCGCTACATAGACTACGAACCGGACCTGCGAGCCTTCTATCGGGACTACGACCAGGCGCTGGAAGAAGTTTATGGCCGTCACCTTACGGACGTTAAGCCCTCACACTATGAGGAGTGCACATGGAATACGACTTGCCCAGAATACGGGAGCGTATCCAGTACATAGAGACCTGCCTGTCCCGCCTGGAAACGCTGCGGGCCCTTCCTGAGGAAAGTTTCCAGAGCGATTTTCGCAACATAGAAGCCGCCAAACATTTGCTGCAAACCGCCATAGAAGCGATGATGGACATCGCCAGCCATATCGCCGCACGTCGCCGGTTAGGGACGCCTCGCGAGGGCGCGGATGTCTTCCGACGGCTGGCGGAAGTCGGGCTTCTACCTGCAGAGCGGGTACCGGTTTACGTTCGGATGGTCCGTTTCCGCAACCTGGTCGTACACCTGTATCACGAAGTGGATGCAGGGCGAATCTACGAAATTCTGCACACTGGCCTGGACGACTTCCGCCAGTTCATTGCCGAAATCTGGGCCATCGTCCACCAACCGTAACCGGATGCCCTCCTGCCCAATGCCAACTTGCAAATCTGCCCACTTGCACTCTCGCACACTCGCATGATCCGCATCCTTCCTCCCGAAATCGTCGCCCAGATCGCCGCCGGTGAGGTGGTGGGGCGGCCCGCGTCGGTCATTAAAGAACTGGTGGAGAACAGCATAGACGCGGGCGCGCGGGAGATCCGCATTGAGGTCGCCGACGGCGGAAAGCGCATGATGCGCGTCGCCGACGACGGCTGCGGCATCCCCGCGGCGGAGGTGGAACTGGCCTTCCAGCGCCACGCCACCAGCAAACTGGCCTCCGCCGACGATCTGGCCCGCATCGCCACCCTGGGCTTCCGGGGCGAGGCACTGGCCTCCATCGCCGCCGTCAGCCGGGTGACCTGTGCCACGCGCGCGGCGGGCGAGGAGACGGGGACCCTCATCCGGCTGGAGGGGGGCCAGGTGGTCAGTCGCCGCCCGGTCGGACGCCTGCCGGGGACGACGGTCACCGTAGAGGACATCTTCTACAACGTCCCCGCGCGCCGCAAGTTCCTCCGCTCCTCCGCCACCGAACGGCGCCACATAGACGCCTGGGTCACCCGCTACGCGATGGCCTACCCCGGCCTCCGCTTCGCTCTGGTCCACGACGGGCGAGAGGTCTTCCGGTCGCCAGGGAGCGGACGGGTGCGGGATGTGCTGGTGGCGGTCTACGGCGTGGAGGTGGGCGGCGCGCTGCTGGAAATCCCCCCCGAAGAAGGGGCTCCGGTGCGGGTGGAGGGGTTCGTCAGTCCGCCACACCTCCACCGGGCCGACCGGGGGGAGATCACCCTCTTCGTCAACGGCCGCTGGGTGCAGGACGCGCGCCTGACCTACGCCATCATTCAGGCCTACCACACCCTCATCCCCACCGGGCGGTATCCGCTGGCCGTGGTGATGGTCTCCCTGCCGCCCGAGGACGTGGACGTCAACGTCCATCCCGCCAAAGCCGAGGTCCGCTTCCGGGACGGGGACGGGGTCTTCCGGGCCGTGCAGCGGGCGGTGCGGCAGGCGGTCACCGGAGAGGCCGGAGTCCCGACCATGCGGACCGTCCTCGGACCGGCTCCTGCCGCTCAGGTCCCGGAGGTCCGGTTCCCGCCGGGTCCGGCCGGGGAACGATACCGCCCGACCCCGATGCCCCTGATCGCGCCGCCGGTCTCCCCGGGCGGGTTGCCGCCGCTGCGGGTGGTCGGGCAGGTGGCCGCGACCTACATCATCGCCGAGGGGCCAGACGGCCTCTACCTGATAGACCAGCACGCGGCCCACGAGCGGGTGCTCTACGAGCAACTGATGGCCCAGCGGGAGAAGGGCATCCCCGTCCAGATGTTGCTGGAACCGGCGGCGGTGGACCTCCCCCCCGAGTGGGCAGGGCTGGTGGAGGCCCATCAGGAGACGTTGCGCCGCCTGGGGCTGGAGGTGGAGCCCTTCGGGGGGAACACCTTTCTGATACGGGCGCTACCGGCGGCGCTCACCGCGACGTATCCTCGGGAGGTGCTAATAGAGGTCGCTCAGGGGCTGGCGGAGGGGGGTGAAGGAATAGGGGAGCGAACAGGCGGAAGAACGGAGGAGGAAATAGAGAGGACGATCATCCGGCGGGTGTGCAAACAGGGGGCCATCAAGGCCGGGCAAATCCTTTCCCGGGAAGAGATGGAGGAACTGCTGCGGGCACTGGAAGAGTGCGAGAGCCCGCGCACCTGCCCTCACGGCCGCCCGACGATGATCCACATCAGCACGGCCCAACTGGCGCGGGAATTCCAGAGGTAGACCACAGACCACAGACGACGGACGACGGACGACAGACGACAGAAGACGGACCGCTGACGATGGGCCAGTGGTTGCTGACAACTGATCGCTGATAACCGATAATGGCTGGGCCGACCATCTGTGCCCCGCGATCTGCGCCCTGCGACCTGCGACTTGCGACCTGTGACAGGTGAACCATGGCACCACTATTTTATCCATCGTTCCAGGCCCTGCGGCTGGCGGACGTTATCTTTGAGGAGATTGCCCGGCGCGTGCCCGGTTACGTGGGCCGGCTGGGGGCTGCATGGTACTGGCGACTGGCAGGTGGGACTCTGGTGACCTTCTGGCTGGACTACACGGTCACCGAGGAGCGGTGGGATGTGATTCGCGCCCAGGCCAGCAACGGCCGGGCCGGTGTATTCAACCGGGCCGACTTCCCCTTCGCGGCCTACGGCACCCTGCTCACCTCCCCACCCTACATCCACGACCTCCAGGGGCTGGCAGAGTGGTCCAACCGGCTCTACTTCAACATGGGCCACCTGATTGCGGAGGCCGCCCAATGGCTGCAGATGCTCCAGGCGTCCGCCGTCGCGCCCCAGGTCAGCCCACCGGCCTCTTTCCCCACCCTGAGCCCGCTGGAGCGGGAACTGGTCCGGTACGCGCTGGAGCACCTGGACGGGCGGTTTGACCTGGTCCGCCTGCGGGAGGCGTTCCGGGGCCAGGTCTCTATGGGCCGCCTGCAGCGGCTGGCCCAGGAGTGGGAGTCCCTGGGGTTGCTCACGCCCCGCCCCCGGCGGGTCACGTATGCCCTGCGCGCGCTGATGGAGGCGGAAAATGGGACACGGGTGAACACGGATGGACACGGATGAACACGGTTTTATTTTAATCAATAAAAACAGGTGACGGTCACCTTACAGGTGACCGTCACCTGCTATCACACCATCCCTACCGCGCGGCCCGCGCCAGTTTGCGCAGGGCCGACGCCACGTCCTCCAGCAACTCCTCCCGTTGCAGAACCCCCTTCTGGATCAACGCCTCAATCCGGTTGTTCAGCACCTGGCGGTCCCGCTCCGTCAACTCTTTCGCCGTGACGACGATGATGGGGATGGAGCGGGTGGCCTCGTCTGCCTTCAACGCTTCCAACACGGCGAACCCGTCCATCTCCGGCATCAGCAGGTCCAGGATGATGATGTGCGGGCGGCGTTGGTGGACCAGCAGGATGGCCTCCTGGCCACTGCCCGCCTCCATCACCTCATACCCTTCCTGACTCTCAATCATCCGCCGCAGGAGATTCCGGTCGTCGGGCTGGTCGTCCACCACCAGCACCCGATGGCGGCCTTCCTCCCGGTCCAGCCGGTCCAGGGCGGCAATCAGGTCCTGCTCCAGAATGGGCTTGACCAGGTAATCCGCGGCCCCCAGACTCAGCCCCCTCCCCTTCTCACTGACAATGGTGCACATCACCACCGGGATATCGCGGGTCTCGGGGTCCGCTTTCAGTTCCTGGATGACCTGCCAGCCGTCCTTGCCGGGCATCATCACGTCCAGAGTGATGGCGAAGGGGCGAATTCGGCGGGCCTCCTCCACCACCCGGAAGGGGTCCGTCAGGCCGACCACCCGGTAGCCCTGCTTGTCCAGGTACCGGCGGAAGAGGGTGATGACGCCCTCATCATCGTCCACGCAGAGCACCACCCGCCCCGGCGCTTCCGGAACCGGGGTCGGCGCCTCCCCGGGCGGGGGTGCCTCCTCCGCCGGGCCGGCCTCCGCCCTGACCTGGGACGGCCCCTGAATGGGCAGGGTGAAGGTGAACGTGGACCCTTTGCCCACTTCGCTCTCCACCCATATCCTGCCACCATGGAGTTCTACGAAGGATTTGCTGATCGTCAGCCCCAGACCGGTGCCGCCGTACTTGCGGGACGGCGAGGCGTCCACCTGGGTGAAAGCCTCAAAGATGTGCGGCAGTTTCTCCGGCGGAATGCCGATGCCGCTATCAGAGACGGAGATGACAACAAAGTCCCCCTCTACCCGGGCCTCCACCCGGATGAACCCCCGGTCGGTGAATTTCGCCGCGTTGGAGACCAGGTTCAGGAGCACCTGGCGGACCCGGCGACTGTCGGCGATGATGGTGGGCAGGTCGGCGGGGACCGACTGCTGCAACTCTACGGGTTTATCCTTGACCAGCGCGATGGCGGTGGACATCACCCCCCGGATGATCTCCCCCAGGTCGGTCGGCTCAAAGGAGAGTTCCATCTTGCCGGCCTCAATCTTGGAGATGTCCAGGATGTCGTTGATGAGGCCCAACAGATGCTGACCGCTGTTGAAGATGGCCTCCAGGTCCTGCCGCTGCTGGTCGGTGATGGGGCCGTCAATCCCTTTGAGAATGACGCGGGAGAAGCCGATGATGGAGTTGAGCGGCGTCCGCAGTTCGTGGGACATGTTCGCCAGGAACTGGGACTTGAGCCGGTCCACCTCCTTGAGCCGTTCCGCCGTCTCCACGGCCTCCTGGTAGAGGCGGGCGTTCTCCCAGGCCACGCTCAGGTTACCGGCGATGATGCGGAGGAACTCCATCTCGCCCTCGTCAATGGGCGGATGCCCGGGCTGGCGGCCCAGAGCCAGGAGCCCCAGCGGCTGCCCGCGGATGACCAGAGGAGCAAACGCCGCATCCACAAGGCCCCACTGGTGAGATATGCCCACCATTCGCCCGTAGGCCAGGCGGGGGATGTCCCGCAGGACGGTCACATCCGGCCGGAAAAGCGCCTCCACCATCGGCTGGGCCTGCTGGCGGCCCATCCGCACATCCGGGCGGGGTGGAGAAATCTCCTGCCCCGTCGGGTCCTGAACCGTGACCAGCCGCAGGGTTTCCGATTCCGGTTCCCACGCCATCACAAAGGTGGGCATCTCCAGTTGGCGGGAGATGGCCGAGGCCGCCCGGCGGAGAAGGTCTTCGGGGTCCATGGTGGTGGCGGCCACCTGGAGCACCTCGCTGATGAGCGCCCGGCGGCGAGCCGCCGCCTCCGTCTCGGCGAAGAGCCGCGCGTTCTCCAGCGCCACCCCGGCCTGGCTGGCCAGCGAGGTCATCAGAAGCACGTCCGACTGGGTGAAGGCATTGGGACGGTCGCTCTGGACATCCAGCACGCCGACCACCCGCCCCTTCACCTCAATGGGAACGGCCAGTTCGGCGCGGGTGGCCGAAAGTTCCGGCACGGTGATGTACCGGGGGTCGCTCATGACGTCGTTAACCACCACTGGCTGGCCGGTGCGCGCCGCGTCGGTGGTGATGCCGGGCCGGTCTATCTCCAGGGTCATGCTGCGCGGCGGAAGCCGCCGGTCCGAATCCCCGATGGTGCTTCCGTCCTCAAAGACCAGCCTGCGGTCTTCCGTCAGCAGGATACCGACAAAGTGATAGCCGAAGCGGGATTTGGTGATGTCCACAATCTGCCGCATCAGGGCCTGCGGGTCCAGAACCGAACTGATGGTGCGGCCAATCTCGTTGATGGCCTCCAACTCGCGGGCCCGGCGGCGGGTCTCCTCCAACAGGCGCAGGTTCTCCATCGCGATGGCGGCCTGACCGCAGAGGGTCCACAGGTTGCGGACCAGTTTCTCCGGGAAGGCGTAGGGGGTGTCCCGCCCCACCAGGAGTGCCCCCAGCATCCGCTGACCGATGGAGATGGGGACCAGGGCGAAGGAGCGCAGCCGCAGGACCTCCAGGACGGTTCGGGCCTGGGCATCCACGCGCGGGTCGGCGTAGATGTCCTCCACCGTGAAGGCCTCGGTGGGCTGGATGAACTGGCGCAGGCCGAAGTCCGCCAGGTGAAGGCGGGTGCCGTACGGATGGACCGGACGGCCATCCACCGCCCAATGCTCGCCCATTACCACGTGCGTGGGCTCCTCCGGCGTATCCACCACCAGGACCCGGGCCAGGTCCAGGCCGGTACGGGCAACGTACTGGACCAGTGCCCGGGCCACCTCGGCGGGAGTGGTGGCCGCGCCGATGGCCCGGCTGGCCTCAAAGAGTTCGCGGGTCTCCGTCAGGGTCTGGCTGGTCTCGGCGAAGAGCCGGGCGTTCTCAATCGCCGTGGCCAACTGGTCCGCCATCGTCTGCAGGGCGGTGATGTCCTCTTCGGTGAAGGCGGCGGGCCGGTCGGACTGGATGGTCATTGCGCCGATGACCCGACCCCGGCTGATGAGCGGGAGGGCCATCTCGGAGCGGGTCAGCGGGAGGAGAGGGTTATCAAAGCGGATGGCCTCCGTGCCCACGTCCAGCGCGATGCGGGCCCGGGCGTTGGCCGTGCACCAGCCGATCATGGACTTGCCGCCGACCTCCAGTTTGTGACCGGCCGCCAGCATCTGGCGCCCGGCCTCTCCGGTCCCGGCCCGCAGGACGGCCCAGCGCCCCGTCTCATCCAGCAGGAAGATACCCACATAGTAGAGGTCAAACCGCTGGCGGATGAGTTCAGCGGTCTGCGGGAGGAGTTCATCCAGGCTCAGGATGGACGACGCGGCCGCGGAGACCTCGGCGGCGGTCGCCAGTTGGGCGGCCCGGCGGCTGGTCTCCTCCAACAGGCGGCGGTTCTCCAGCGCCACCGCCACCTGATCGGCGACGGTGCGGATGCGGCGGATGTGCTCTTCGGAGAGCCCCGTCAGCGGGTTGGGGCTGATGAAACTCAGGAATCCCAGCGCCCGCCCGAAGATGCTCAGCCCGGCGGTGACCATCCCGCGCATGCCCATGTTGCGGGTCGTCTGGCGCACCTCTTCAGGGATGTCCGCGCTGGGGTCCTCCACATCGGCGTAGATGAGGACGAAGTCCGGCTCGTCCAGCACCCGGCGCGCGGCCTTTCGGTCGGCGATGGGGAAGGCCTGCATCGGCGGCAGGATGATCCAGTCCTCCCCGGCCGCGACCACCGGGTAGATGTCACCGTGAGTGGGGACGCCGTCCGGGTCGGTGAGGGTGGCGACAGTGAGGGAGCAGGCGGTGAAGCCGAGGGATGGGGCCACGGTGGCGGCGCCGCGCACGATTTCCTCCACCGAGGTCGCCTCGCTGATAGCCCGAGCGGCCCGGTAGAGGGCTTCCGTCTCGGCCAGGGCCTGGCGGGTCTGCTCAAAGAGGCGGGCGTTCTGCAGCGCAATCGCCACCTGGCTGGCGATGGCGGTCAGGAGGTCCTGGTCGTGGCGGTCGTAGGCGCGCGGGGTGGTGTAACTCTGCACCGCCATCACCCCCAGGACCTGGTCGCCCACCATCAGCGGCACGCCCAGCCAGGAAAGGGCTGGCCGACCGACCATCTCCACCCCCATCTCCTGCAGACGGGCCGGGAGGTCGTCTTCAATCAGAACCGGCTTTCGGTTGCGGATGATGTACTCGGTCAGGCCGCCACCAAACGGGCGAGTGCGATAGGGGCGTCGTTCGTTCTCCTCTACCGCCAGGGGGAAACCGACCATCCCCTGCTGGAGGTCGTAGAAGGCGATGTAGAAGTTGGTGGTATCCAGCAGGCGGCTGGCGCCCCGGTAGGCCTCCTCCAGCACCTGCTGCACGTCCAGTTGGGCCGTGAGGGCCTGGCCCAGTTCGTTCAGGACGGCCAATTCCTCGGCCCGCAGGCGGGCCTCCTCAAAGAGGCGTGCGTTGGCCAGCGCGTTGGCGACGTAGCCCGCCACGGCCCGGGCCAGGCGGACTTCGTTGTGCCCGAAACCGCGAGGACGGTTGAGGAAGTAGAGTTCACCGATGCTGCGGTCCTGTACCCGCAGAGCCACCCCACAGAAGTTGCGGACGCCCAACCGCTCCATATAGGGCAGGTAGGCCGGGATCAGGTTGGGGTCGCCCAGGCCCAGGTTGGAGTAGTAGGCGCCGCCCCGGGCGAAAATGCTCTGCTCCATCCCCGGCGCGTCCACCGGAACCGTCCACTCCCGGGCCTCAGGGAGAAAAGAACCCCGGAATAGAAGGTAAGAGATTCGCAGAGACCGCATCCCCTCGTCGTAGAGCAGAATGACCGCGCTTTCGGATTCCAGAAGCGGCACGGCCTCCCGCATCATTCCTTCCAGCAAGGGCTCCAGTTCCAGAGTGGAGACGGCCAGGGCGGCGATACGGGCCAGACCTTCCTGCTCCATCGCCCGCTCCTGCGCCTCGGCGTACAGGCGGGCGTTCTGGATGGCGATGGCCGCCTGGTCCATCAGGGTGGAGAGGAGCCGCAGTTCCTCTTCGGTCACCCGCTCCTTCCGGCTCCGGTCCCAACTGACTTCCACCACGCCGATGTTGCGCTCCTGAAAGCGGATGGGCATAAAGACCCGCAGGTACCGCTCGTGGCCGTATTTCTCCCAGATTTCCCGGTTGAAGCGGTCGTCCCAGCCGGTGAGGACCTCCGTCCGGCCCGTCCGGTAAACATCCGCGATGATGTCCGGATGGTCCAGGGGGTACCGGGCCTTCTCCACCCACTCCGGATAGAGGTCCAACTGGCCCCGCCAGATGCCGTGGTTGATGCCGATGGTCGCCGTTTCCTCATCCACCAGTGAAACAATGGCGAACTCGCAGTCCATCAGGCGGCCAACGGTTTCCAGAACGGCCCGCATCACCGCGTCCTCTTCCAGCGTGGCGGAGAGAGCGCGGCCGGTCTCGTAGAGGGCCTGCATCTGGCTGGCAGTGCGCCGGGCCTCCTCGTACAGGCGGGCGTTCTGGACGGCGACGGCGGCCTGGGCGGCCACGGCGCCCGCCAGCGCGGCGGTCTCTTCGGTGTACATCCCCGGCTGGGGGTGGTCCATCAGCAGAAAACCGATGACCTCTTCACCCAGGATGAGGGGGACGGCCATACCGGAGCGGGCCCCCCGGCGCTTCCAGCGCGGGTCGGTGCGGGTATTGGCGATTATGACGGGCGCGCGGGTCTGCAGGACCTCCGCCAGCAGCGGGTCCTGAGAGACCGGCGGTTGCTTCTCCAGCCACCGCTGCATGGCCTCCAGGTCCACCCCCCGCCCGCCGACGATCTCCCGCCGGTCCCCGCGCAGCAGGTGGATGACGGCGACATCAAAGGGAATCAGCCGCTCCAGTTGGTCCAGCAACCGGCGGGTGACCTCCTGGGGGTCCAGGGTAGAGCCGACAACCCGGGCGATTTCCTGGAGGGTATCGGCGATGAAGCGGCGGCGCTGCTCCATCTGGTAGAGGCGGGCGCTCTCCAGCGCCAGGGCCACCTGCTCGCTGACGGCCTGGACCAGGGCAATATCGTCCTCCGTCCAGGGGCGGGCTTCATCGGTCTCCTCCAGCGTGATGGCGCCGATGACCCGGTCGTGCAGGCGGAGGGGGGCGGCGATGACGGACCGACCGTTATCCGGTTCGCTGAGGGCGACGACCTGCCCCTGCCGCAGCGCCTCCTCCACTTCGGGCACGGGCGGTGGCGTTTCCACCGGGGTGATGGCCACCCGGTCGTAGACCAGCGCGGGCGGGATTCCCTCCACCCGCTCCCAGGCCCGCCGGACGCGCTCCCCGTAGGCGGCCTGGAGTTCCTCCAGCGCGCGGCGGCTCTCCTCCAGCAGGCGGGCGTTCTCAATCGCCACCGCAATCTGGTCGGCCAGCGTCTGCAGGACCGCCACGTCCTCCTGGGTAAACGCCTCCGGCTCTTCGGACTGGACGTCCAGCACGCCGATGACCCGCTCCCCCACCCTCAGCGGCAGCGCCATCTCCGAGCGGGTCAGCGGCAGGTCCGGGTTGTCAAAGAAGACGGCGTCCGCCCCCACGTCCAGCGCGATGCGGGGCTTCCCCGTCCCCGCCACATAGCCGACGATGCCGACCCGCCCCACGGCCAGCCGGTGGCCCCGGGCCAGCATCCGTTGCCCGCCCTCGGAGGAGGCGGCCCGCAGGACGGCGTACTCTCCGGCCTCGTCCACCAGGAAGATACCGGCGTGGTAGAAGCCGAAGCGGTCGGAGATGAGGCGGACCGTCTCGTTCAGGAGAACGTCCACATCCCGAATCTCGGCGGCCCGGCGGGCGATAGTGGCCGCCGCCTCCAGTTGGGCGGTCCGGCGGGCCAGGTCGGCGGTGCGCTGGGCCAGATCGGCGGTGCGCTGAGCCACCTGCTCTTCCAGCGTCCGGCGGTGCTCCTCCAGTTCGCGCGTAGTTGCTCGCAGGCGCGTCAGCGCTTTTCGTAGACTGTCCATGTTCAAATAAGTGAGAAGCCCCCCGGTGGACACCAACATAATCATCGTAAACACGATTGTGGCGATCTCTCGCCCTGGCCCAACGGTGAGGGGAGGAACGTATACTCCCCAGTAACTCAGAACGGCCAGCAGCAAAGAGTACCCTATCAACAGTCCTGTCATCATCAAAGCGTAACCCGGCGAGATCAGGGTCCCGGCAACTACAATCGTCCACAACTGGAGAGGCCAGGCAGGGGAGCGCAATCCGTCAAAGACAAAAACAGCCAGGGAAAGGCTCACAAAGTTCACCCAAGAATAGAAACGAGCCATAGGATAAACATAACCCCGCCGTGCCTGCGCCAGGCAGAAGGGAGAAAGCGGAAGATACGCTACAGGGAAGGCCACGGCGATCCAAAAATCCCGATCCGCCATCAACCCCAGACGCCAAAGGACGACAAAGGTTAGGGCAATAGATGCTGCCGTCCCGGTACTGATGATCATTAAGGTGCTGAAGAGGCGAGTTGCCCGCGCCTTTTCTTCATCCGGCACGTCTATGGTTATCCATCGGTTCCACCATTCTGCCAGTGCTGCTCGCCAGGTTCTCCGTTTCATTTTGTTTCCCTCTTCTCGTACGACTTTGTCCATCCCAGAAGGAAGTTTTTCACCAAAAAACCGATGATCATACCCGATCTCCACCAGATCAGCCGCTGGATAACGGGGTGGCGGAGGCGATAGAAGAGGGACGCGAAGACCTCCCGCCGCCTGAGCGACCGGCCTACATCGCTCTTCAGTAGATCCGTCCGGTAATTCCGAAATGAAAAATCGCCGGACATAAAAGCATCACAGATCGCTCTCGCCGCTACTTCTCCCTGGCCCAGAGCCGGGCCAATTCCCTCACCAAAAACCCCGTCTACCCCCGCTGCATCCCCTACCAGTAGGACGTGGGGAGCCGAGAAAAGACCCCCTGAGCGGAAGAGAGGAACCGATTCACCGTAGAGGGGATAGTCGTCCAACCGGTAGCCGTGACGTGCCAGTTCGCCAGCCAACAGATGAATCATTCGCCGCCGCTCGTCCTCTCGTCTTACGCCCAGTTGGCAGATGCCCCACGATCGCATCGTCTGCCCCCGGATCAGGATGGGGAAATCCCACACGTAGCCCAGAACCCCCCGGCTTACACAGAAGAAATCAAAGTATCCCACATCCGGACAGTGAAGAGATTGCTGATTGGGAGGAGCCCAGAGCACTAATGCATAGGCAAAAGGAGAGCGATGCTGCCCAATGACAGATCTTCGGATAACACTGTGGGCACCATCGGCACCCACCACCACTTTTGCCTGATATGTTCCCCGCGAGGTAATTAGTTCCACCCCTCCCTCTCCCAGAATTGCCCGCTGTACAGGCGTCTCCTCCAAGATAGCCAAGCCGCGTTCGCGGGCTTTCTGGGCCAGCCAGGCGTCCAGTTCCTCCCGATGGATCACCCGAAAGGCATACGTTTCGCCCAGGCGCAAGGGAATACCCTTGCCCTCAAAAAGAAAATGCGCACTCACCAGGTCTACGTGTGGGACTTCGGTGACATCCAGGCCCAGGCGGCCCAACACCTGTTCCGCATCGGGTGTGACGCCCCCGCCACAAAGTTTTGTTCGGGGATGACGGGCCTTCTCCAGAATGAGCGTCCGTTCTGCCAACTCCGGGGCCATTTGCTGAAGATGGAGCGCAGTAGAAAGTCCAGCAGGGCCAGCACCAACGATGATGACTTCGTAATGCGCCATTGGGACCTCCTGAAAACTGCGAAGAATTCTCAGTGGTATGGCTCCGTTTTCGCAACCACTGGCTTTCACCGCGTTCATCCGATTTCATGGTCACGGAACGCACTCCCCATCCGCACCATCACCCGGTCGGCGCCCAGGGCGGCCCCCAATTCCCGCAGGGCAGTCCGCAGGATGGTCTCCGGGTCCATAGAGGCGCGCACCCGGGCGGTGATTTCGGCAATCATCCGGTCCCGCTCGGCATGGCGGCGGGTCTCCTCCAGGAGGCGGGCGTTTTCCAGCGCCAGCGTTAGACGGTCGGCGATGGCCTCCACCATCTGCACCGTCTCCGGCGGCACCTCCGGGGCCGCGAAGCGGAGGTTCAGGACGCCGATGACCCGGCCGCGCAGTTTCATCGGGACCGCCAGCCGCGTGCCGACCACCCGGCCGTCCCCCTCCTCATGCAGGGGCTGCAGGACGGAACGGCCCTCCGAAAGCGCCCGGCGGGCCTCCTCGGTCGGTTCCTCCGCCGGTTCGGCGACCAGGCGGCGGTAGCGGCGGCCCACCCAGCGGCGGGCCCGCTGCACGGTCCGCCAGGCCTCCCGGGTGTACTCGCCCGTGGCCCGCTCCAGTTCCCGCACCGTCCGCTGCATCTGCTCCAGTGTCCGGGCGTTCTCCACCGCCAGCGCAATCTGGTCGGCCAGCGTCTGCAGGACCGCCACGTCCTCCTGGGTAAACGCCTCCGGCTCTTCGGACTGCACATCCAGCACGCCGATGACCCGCTCCCCCACCCTCAGCGGCAGCGCCATCTCCGAACGGGTCAGCGGCAGGTCCGGGTTGTCAAAGAAGACGGCGTCCGCCCCCACGTCCAGCGCGATGCGGGGCTTCCCCGTCCCCGCCACCGTGCCGACGATGCCGACCTTCCCCACAGCCAGCCGGTGGCCCCGGGCCAGCATGCGCCGCCCGCCCTCAGAGGAGGCCGCCTGGAGGACCGCGTACTCTCCCCGCTCGTCCAGCAGGAAGATGCCGGCGTGGTAGAAGCCGAAGCGGTCGGAGATGAGGCGGACCGTCTCGTTCAGGAGGGTGTCCAGGTCGCGGATTTCGGCAGCCCGGCGGGCGACGGTGGCCGCCGCCTCCAGTTGGGCCGTCCGGCGGGCCAGGTCGGCGGTGCGCCGGGCTACCTGCTCCTCCAGACCGGCCTGCAGCGCCTGCAACTGGCTCACCATCTGGTTGAAGGCAACCGTCAGGCGACCCGTCTCATCGGTGGAAACGACTTCCCCGCGCAGCCCCAGATTTCCTCGCCCCACTTCCGCCATCACCCCCGTCAATCTCCGAAGCGGCACGGCGACGGAACGGGACAGGAGGAGAGAGAACCCCAAACTCACGAAGAGGCCCAGCAGGCTGACGAAAACGATGTGGTTCTGCATGCTCTGGAGGACCAGAACCGGGTTGGCCCCCGGGGCCAGGGCCTCCTCGCTTTTCCGGTAGGCAATGGTCACCACCATCAGCAGCGTCGTCAGGATTAAAGCGGTGTAGACGACCAGCATGCGGGACTGAATGCCCACTCCGGCCATGTAGCGTTGTTGAACCTCGGGGGAACGGGGCAGCAGGCGTTCGCGCACCGGCCACAACGCCCATTCCAGCAAGAAGTAGTGGTAAATGCTGACCCATGTGATAGTGATCAGATTGCCGAAGAGCAGGTAAGGTACATGGGTAATTTTGAGACGAGCCAGGATCACGAACGCGATGGTGCCGGGCACGGTCAGGCAGAGGAAGAGACTGAAGAACGTAAACGTGGCCGCCCGGAGAGAGAAGCGGGTCACTTCCTGCCAGGCCCTGGCCTCGGTTTCGGGCGACACAGGCTGACCCGGCCGCGCGGCCAGCACAGCCCGGATCGCCGCGCTGGACCGGGAAAAGTTCAGAAAACCGAGAGCCGCAACGGGAGGGATCAGGATTCCCAGGATGATCCCCAGGATATTCACCTGCTGTGGAGTAAACGGTACGGTGGTCGTCACGTAGTAGACGCCCAGCGCGGTGGTCGGGATGGCCGCAAGGACCCCGGGGAGGTTCACCAGCGAAATATACCGCGGCCCCAGGCGGGAGAGGAGTCCTCTTAAGAACAGCAGGTCTTTACGGACGTTCTTTTCGCTCATCGCATCCTTCTCGCAAAGCATCAGGCCCAATTGGTGAGATACCGCTCAGTGATGGTCCGGAGGCGCTGGCCCAAGCGATGCCAGAAGAACCGTTGCATCGCCGGATGGCGCAGACGGAAAATCAGGCTGGCTGTCAATGCCCGTCTCCGAAGAACTTGCCCCAACGGGCTTTGAAGGACCCGTTCCCGATAGTCACGAAAAGAAAAGTCGCCTTCGGCAAAAGCGTCCACGATGGCCCGGGCCGCCAGTTGCCCGTAGCCCAGGGCGGGAGCAATCCCTTCGCCGTACAGAAAGTCTACCCCGAGAGCATCTCCAACCAGCAAGACTCCCGGTGCAGAGAATACATTGCGGACGCCGAAGTGGGGAACCGACTCTCCGTAGAGAGGATAATCCTCCAGCCGATAGCCATGCCGGGCCATCTCCCGGGCCAATAGCGGACGCAACGGCCGGGAATGATGAGGGCCAACTCCGTTATCCGAGATCCCCCAACAGCGCATCGGCTGACCGTGCACCAGAATGGGGAAATCCCAGATATAACCGGGCACCCCCTCCCGAATACAGGTGAAGTCAAAATAGGCGTCTTCGGGCGCGTGGGACGACGATTCCGGTTTCGGGGGGACCCAGAGGACCAGCGCGCGGGAATACGGAACGCGTTGATGAGGAGCGATGGCTCTGCGGACCACACTGTGTGCCCCATCGGCCCCCACCACGACCCGGGCCCGATATTCCCCATCGGCCGTCACCACGGTCACAAACGAATCCCCAGGGATAATGCGCCGGACAGGGGTTTCTTCCTGCAAGGTCACCCCCCGCTCCTGAGCCTTGCGCGCCAGCCAGGCATCCAGGTCTTCCCGCAGGACCACGTGGAGGCTCTCCGCCCCTTCCCCCGTAAGGGCCGTTCCCCGGCCGTCAAATTCAAAATGGGCTCGCAGAATGCGGGTGTAGGGAACTTCGTTGAAATCCAGGCCCAGCCTCTGTAAGATTCTGAGCCCATCCGGCAGGATCCCTCCACCGCATAGTTTGGTCCGGGGGTGGCGGGATTTCTCCAGGACCAGCGTCCGCTCTACCAGTTCTGGCGCCAACCGCTGGAGGTGCAGGGCAGTGGCCGTTCCAGCAGGGCCTGCGCCAACGATGATGACGTCGTAGGTCTCCATTGTCTGCCTCCGTTGCGAAAACTCATCGCAGAGAACGCGGAGAGCGCACTCTGCGTACTCTGCGGTCTCTGCGATAAAGAACCGTTTTTTTACTCCCGGGCGCCCACGTACACGGCGACCTCCGCCACCTCCGGCAGCCGGGCCAGTTCCCGCACCGCCACCTCCAGCAGCGCGTCCATATCCAGCGAGCGGGTCAGACGGGAGGTCATCTCGCTGAGCAGACGCTCGCGGGCGGCCCGGCTCTCGGTCTCCGCGATCAGCCGGGCGTTCTCCAGCGCCAGGGCAATCTGCTCGCCCATCTCCTCCGCCAGCCGCCGCTCCTCGGGCGACCAGGGGGGCTGCTCCTCCGTCCGCTTCAGCAGGACGGTTCCAATGGTCTGCCCCCAGAGGCGGATGGGCACGGCCAGTTGACGACCATCTCCCTCGCCAGTCAGCGGGACGGGCGCCGGGAGGGGCTCCACATCCACACCGGTATAGCGGTAAGCCGCCGGGCGAAGGGCCGCCCATACCTGCCAGGCCTCCCGGGCCCGGCTTCCGTACAACCGCTCCAGTTCCTCCAGCGCGCGGCGGCTCTCCTCCAGCAGGCGGGCGTTCTCAATGGCCAGCGCGACCTGGTCCGCCAGCGTCTGCAGGACCGATACGTCCTCCTCCGTGAACGCGGCCGGCTCCACGGACTGGACGTCCAGCACGCCGATGACCCGCTCCCCCACCCTCAGCGGCAGCGCCATCTCCGAACGGGTCAGCGGCAGGTCCGGGTTGTCAAAGAAGACGGCGTCCGCCCCCACGTCCAGCGCGATGCGGGGCTTCCCCGTCCCCGCCACATAGCCGACGATGCCCACTTTCCCCACGGCCAGCCGGTGGCCCCGGGCCAGCATCCGCTGCCCGCCCTCGGAGGAGGCGGCCCGCAGGACGGCGTACTCTCCGGCCTCGTCCACCAGGAAGATGCCGGCGTGGTAGAAGCCGAAGCGGTCGGAGATCAGGCGGACGGTCTCGTTCAGGAGAGTGTCCAGGTCGCGGATTTCGGCGGCCCGGCGGGCGACGGTGGCCGCCGCCTCCAGTTGGGCCGTCCGGCGGGCCAGGTCGGCGGTACGCTGGGCCACCAGCCGCTCCAGGCCCGTGTAGAGTCCCTGGAGCTCGGAGGCCATGTTGTTGAAAGCCCGGGCCAGGAAGCGGAACTCCTCCAGCCCCTGTTCCGGCGCCCGGGTCTCCAGGCGTCCGGCGGCCAACTGCCCGGCGGAATCGGAAAGCAGGCGGACCCCGGTGACCACTCCCCGCAGGACCAGCACAGCCGCGCCCGCCGCAGCCAGAATCACCGTCACTGTCACCACCGGGACCACGATGAGCACCCGTTGGGCGGACAGCCGGGCTTCTGCCTGGGCCTGGGCATGGCGCGCCCGGGCCAGCGCAACCATTTTCTCCACTTCCTGCCCCAGCAGCCGGTGGTTGACACTCAATGTGTTCAGCAGATAGGGGGTCCAGTCCTGATAACCCTCCTCCGTAGCCTGGAGAATCTGGTGGGTCACTTGCGTCACATTGACCAAGGTGGCGGCCGTAGTGTTCATGCTGGCCCGAAGTTCGCTCCCGGGGGGAAGAGATTGGGCCTGATCCTGCAAGACCTGCCGGTACATCTCTATCGCGATCAGGGAAGGGGAGAGGTCACGATGCAATTCTTCCAGATTAACCCCGCGTGTCACATCTTCCCGGGTACGCAGAACCAGTTCCGTCGTCTGGTAAGCAACCGACAATGCTGTCTCCAGATAGGAGGTCGTCTCTCCCATCACGGCCACGGCATCGCGGATGCGGAGCAATTGCACACCCACGATGCCCCCACCAATGATCGCAATGATCGCCAGGAACAGAGCCAGGCCAGCCAGCCGTCCGCCCAGGGTGTTCAGAAACCGTCGGAAAGAGAATCGCTCCATAGATGCCTCCAATCCTCAACCCGCTTCCTGCAGCCGGACCTCATCGGCGTGGGTGTAGACCTCTATCCCCAACTTCTGGGCAATCTGCAGGGCTTTTTCCTCCACCATTGGGGAAATCACCATCTTCCGGTCCGCCCGGCGGCCTTCCCGGCGCTCGTAAAAACGGACTTTCCGATCAAAGGTGTACATATCGGAACGGCTCATAGAGGACTTGATCTCGCAAACAATGAGGGTGCTATCCCGAATGATGAGGTCCAGTTCCACCTGATCCGGATGCCCGAAGACGTCGCCCGTCTCATCGTAGCCCTGGTAATGGAGGACCTGGACGCCGAAACTCTCCTCCAGGATGGCCTGAATGCCGTTGCGAAAAGCGGATTCGGCGAAGATGCCCCAACGGGCGCCGATGGCCGAGATGCCCGTATCTATCCGCTGGAGGAGATGGCGAAAAGTTTCGCGGAATTCCTGATGTTCCTTCTGATTCTCCTCCCAACGGCGCTGGGATTCTGCCCGCTCCTCCTCAAAGCGGCGGTTCCATTCGGCCCGCTGCTCCTCCCAGCGGCGCTGGGATTCCGCCCGCTCCTCCTCCCAGCGGCGGTTCCATTCCGCCAGTTGTTGCTGCCAGCGACGTTCGTACCGGGCCAGGAACCTGCGCCAGCGGCGCTCCGATTCTGCCCGCTCCTCCTCCCAGCGGCGGTTCCACGCCTCCCGCTCTTCCTGAAAGCGGCGGTTCCACGCCTCCCGCTCTTCCTCCCAGAGACGGCGCCACTCGGCCCGCTCCTCCTCAAAGCGGCGATTCCAGTCTTCCCGCTCCTGGCGCAACTCCGCAAGCATCTGCTCAAAACGGGCATCCGTCTGGGCCCGGCCGGCAAAATACTCCCGGCCCAGGTCCAGGATCCACCCCCGAATCTCCGGGTCCGTTCGCATCAATTCCGGCAGTCTCTGCCGGATCAGCGTGACGACTTCCTCATCGCGCATATCTTTGCCCTCATACAGGGGGCAGGATAAATCCTGCGCCTGATCTATCCTGTGGTGCAGGATGAATCCTGCGCTACCGTAGGATAGGATTTATCCTGTAGCATAGGATTTATCCTGTGGTGCAGGCTAAAGCCTACGCTACGTTACCCATGCCCGTCCCCACCGTGCAGTTGGATGACGCCCTCGGCGGCCCGGAAGGCGCGCCCCAGTTCCCGGACGGCGGTACGGAGGATGGTCTCCATGTCGGTGGAAGCACGGACGCGGGCAGAAACTTCCGCGCGAATGCGCTCCCACTCGGCCCGGCGCCGGGTCTCCTCAAAGAGGCGCATCCGCTCCAGCGCCAGCGCGGCCTGGTCCGCCAGCGTCCGGTAGAGGCGGACCTCCCGCTCGCTGAACTCGCAGGGTTCGGAGAGGGACTCCACCATCAGCCATCCCAGCAGGCGCTGACCGATCATCAGGGGAATAGAAAGCACGGCCCGAACGCCCAGTACATGCCGGAAGACGTATCGGGAGATTTCATCCGCATCCGGGTAAGCATCCACATCGGCAATAATTACCGGCTCGGTGGCCCGCCGGGCGATGAAGGGAATCTGGGCAGTACTCCAGCGACGCCCCAAAGAAGGGGAACGCTCCAGCCCCCGGTCCCAGGCCGCCACGACCTCCACCACCGGCTCCTCCGGCGGACTTTCGGGATCTATCAGCGCCAGCACACAACGACCGATCTGGGGCGGGATCACGTGGTCCACGAAGGCGTGCAGGACCTCGTCGGGAGTGCTGGCGGTGCTGATGGCCCGGCTGGCCTGATACAGGGCCTCCATCTCCGCCAGCGTGCGCCGGGTCTCCTGGAAGAGGCGGGCGCTCTCCAGTGCCAGCGCGGCCTGCTCCGCCACCGCCCGGGCCAGGGCGACCTCTTCATCTGTGGGGGACCGGTCCGAAAAGGCCAGCGCCACCTGCCCGACGGTCTCGCCTCCCGCCAGCAGAGGGAGGGTAAGCCCCGGCTCGGTGCCTTCCGGGAGGAGAGCCTGCTCTTTGGGTCTCAGTTCCACTCCATCGTAGATATAACCCCAACCAGGTCGGGCGGAGGCCATCTGCTGCCAGCCCGCCCGGATCGCCTGGCCCGTCAGGGCTTCCACCTCCCGCAGGCGGTCCTGGGTCTCCTGCAGCAGGCGGGCGTTCTCAATGGCCAGCGCAATCTGGTCCGCCAGCGTCTGCAGGACCGAGACGTCCTCGTCGGTGAACGCGGAGGGCTCCACCGACTGGACGTCCAGCACGCCGATGACCCGCTCCCCCACCTTCAACGGCAACGCCATCTCCGAGTGGGTGTGGGGAAGGTCGGGGTTGCTGAAGAAGACCGCGTCCTCGCCCACATCCAGCGCGATGCGGGGCTTCCCGGTCCCCGCCACGTATCCGACAATGCCCACCTCTCCGACGGCCAGCCGGTGGCCCCGGGCCAGCATCCGCTGCCCGCCCTCGGAGGAAGCGGCCCGCAGGACGGCGTACTCCCCGGCCTCGTCCACCAGAAAGACGCCCGCGTGGTAAAAGCCGAAGCGCTGGGAAATCAGGCGGACCGTCTCATCCAGCAGGGCCTGGACGTCGCGGATTTCGGCGGCCCGGCGGGCGACCTCGGACGCGGCCTCCAGTTGGGCCGTCCGGCGGGCCAGGTCGCGGTTGGCCTCCTGCAGCCGGAGCGAGGTCTCCGCCAGTTCGCGGGTCCGTTCCTCCACCCGTTTCTCCAACTCCCGGGTCAACTCCCGCAAGGGGCTAAAGAGTTGTCGGTTCAGTATCGCGTAGGCCAGAAGGCCCACCACGAGCAGGGTGGTCAGGCTGAGGGACGGGAAATTCACCGGAATGACGGAAAAGATCAGGGCGGAAGCCAGCAGCAGCGCGAGGGCCGCCATCAGGGAGTAGTCCCGAATCCGCCGCCGCTCCTGCCACAGGAGAACCAAACTCAGGATTGGACCCACCGCCTGGGGCAAAGAGAGCACAAAACCGAGCGGGTTTCGGTCCCAGGATACCCCCCCCGAAGGGGTCAGGTGGACATTATAGACCACCTGATGGCGGAAAAGGGGGAAGGCGAAAAGCCCAATTCCCACCAATCCCAGCAGGCTGACCCAGTAGGGCCAGCGGGCCTTCGTCTCCACGTAGGCGGCGCTGAAGGCCAGTATCAACGGAGCCATCAGGAGGAAGGCCAGCGAAGAGAGTTCCATCCAGAATTGCTGGAGGGGTCCCGCCTGCCAGACCCGCCAGAGGGAAATCCGGAGCACCACAGAGGTCCCGGCCCACAGGGCAATGGCCAGCATCAGTGCGATAAAGAGCAGGTTCACCCGCCGACGGATGCCGATTCCCAGGACAACCGGGACCAGCCCCAAAGAAATGAGCGCCACAGCGCCGTAGGCAATCAGGTCAACCCAGAAAGTGTTCATCCGTCCACCTCCTGGGAGCGGACCGCGCTCTCCTGCGATGGTCCGGTCACTTCCACCGCCACCCAGCGGGCCCGCAGGGCCCGCCCCAGTTCCTGGACGGTGGTCTTGAGGACGGTATCCGGGTCCAGGGAGGCCCGCAATCGGGTGGAGATTTCGGCGATCAGCCGCTCCCGGGCGGCCCTGCGCTGGGCCTCCTCCAGCAGGCGGGCCCGCTCCAGGGCGACAGCGGCCTGGTCGCCGATTACCTCATAAAGTCGCAGCGACGCCGGGGAGAAGGGGCCCGGTGTGGACCGCAGAATCACGACCTGACCAACAGACCGGTCCCCCACCCGGAGCGGGATGTTGACCAGAGCGCCGACACCGGTCGCGCGGAAGAGTTCCCGAGCCTTCTCCGACATCTGGGAATCTCGTTGGGCATCCTCAGTGACCCACATCCGGCCCAGCATCGGAGCGGGCAGGGGGGCCTCTGTCACCGCGATTCGCATTCCAGGCTGGAACATGGGCTCCCGATCTCGCCGCCAGACCCCCCGGTAAGAGAGCATCTCCGGCACCCCGTCGGAAGACTCAAACTCCACCACCACACACCCGTCCGCCTCGGTTTCGGAGACGGCGTCAATGATGACATCCGCAACGTCATTCACGGTGGCCGCGGTGCTCAGCCAACGGCTGAAGCGGTAGATGGGACTGGTCGCCTCCAGCAGCGCGGCAGTTTCGGAGAGCCGTCGGGCATTCTCTATCGCGATGGCCAACTGGTCAGCCATGCTCTGGAGGGTACGGATGTCGTCCTCATCAAAAGCGGCCTCCTCGGTGGACTGGACGTCCAGCACCCCCAGGAGGCGACCGCCGACCATCAGCGGGAGGGTCATCTCCGAACGGGTGTAGGGGAGGAGAGGGTTGGCGAAGTGGACCGCGTCCTCGCCGACATCCAGCGCGATGCGGGGACGGCGATGGAGGGCCGTCCAGCCGACCATGCTGGTTTCTCCCACCTGCAGGCGGTGGCCCTGGGCCTTCATCTGGGCGCCCGCCTCGCCGGTGGCCTCCCGCAATACCGCCCACTCCCCCGTCTCGTCCATCAGGAAAATGCCCGCGTGGTAGAAGCCGAAGCGGTCCCGAATCAGATTGACGGCCCGCCGCAGCAATTCGTCCACGTTGAATATGGAGATGATGGACCGACTCACCTCGGCGCTGGCCTCCAACTGAATGGCCCGCCGCTGGAGAGCATAGTTGGCTTCCTGGAGGGCGCGAGTCCGCTCCCGCACCCGCTCTTCCAACTCGTTGTAGAGGGTTTGCAGATGGTCAGCCATCTCGTTGAAAGCCTGGGCGAGGCGACCGAACTCATCGGCCCGGTCTATTGCGACTCGCGTCTCCAGGCGGCCGGCCGCCAGGCGGGCAGACGCTTCTGCCAGCCGTTCCAGCGGTTCGGCCATACTGCGCAGAAGCGCGATGTTGACTCCCAGAATCACCAGCAGCAGAACCGCCCCCCAGGTAATGGCGACATTTCGCACCATCTGACGCGCGGCCTCCGCTTCAGCGCGGGCCGCCGCCAGCCGTTCCGCGGTCAACTGCTCCACCCGATTAACCGCATCGGAGATTTTCTGCAAGTGGTATGGTACCAGATACACCTGGGAAGTCCGAACGCTCCCCCAACGATACTGTCGGGCCGCGTTGACCAGATACGTCGTCCAGGAATCGGCAGCGGCTACAGCGGCCCGCAGGCGAATCAACTCGGTCCAGAGAGGGTCCTCCATGGGCAGGTCGGCAGCGCTCTCCAAAAGGCGGTTCTGGGCCTCCCCCAGGCGCTGCCGGGCCTCGTTCACGGTTTCGGTGAACAACCGGGGGTCCTGGGCCAGCGTTCCCTGCCCGATAGCCGTGAACAGTTCAGCCGCCGCCTTTCCCGCGGCCAGTGCGGCGTTGGCCCGTACGGTTTCCTCCCCCACACTGGCCTCCGCCCGATTCGTCCGGACCATCGCGCTGCCGATCAGAAAAGCCGTCCAGAGAATCACAACCAGAATAATCAACACATTCCCCAAAAGTTGCGCGCGAATATTGCGGACGTGGGCCCCCATCAGCGGGATTTCCGGCTCAACCTGCCTGACCATTTCTCTCCCGGAAAACACAGCCTCTGCGGGCTGGCGCGGGGCCGGGGCGGGAGCCGACGGCTTTTCCTCCCCAGGGGCGGGAGGAACCCCCTCGGGAGCGGGCGGGGTGAAATCCGAAAACAGTTCTTCCAGCGATCGTTTGAAGGACTTCATATCCCTGTTCCTCGTGATTTCTCATACAAAGACGGGATACTCCACGGGCCGCGCTTCCTCCCGTCCCACGATAACGGTGGGCGAAGGGGAGAAGCACTCCATAATCTCCTGAGCGACGGCCCGATACTGCTCGGCGGCCCGCGTGCGCGGGGCGTACTGGGTCACCGGCAGGCCGTAGGCCGGGCTCTCCCGCAGCCGGGTATCCACCTGGATCATCGTCCGAAAAGTGGCCTGCGGGAAAAAGCGGCGGACTTGCTCCAGAATCAGCCGGTGAATACGGCTCCGTACATCGTACATGGTCACCAGGAGACGGTAGCGGAGGGCGGGGTTGGTCTTTTGCCGAACCACGGTCACCAGTTCCAGCATCGGGCGGAGGGAACGCCAGGCATAGTACTCACACTGCATCGGGATGATGAGCATATCGGCGGCGGTGAGCGCGTTGAGGGTCAGGGTGCCGAAGGAAGGTGGGCAGTCCATCAGGACAAAGTCGTAGGCAACGGGCATGCGCTCCAGGGCCTCCCGCAGCCGGTACTCGTAACCGGGCCGGCCATAGAGGGCTTTGTCCAGGACCACCAGTTCGCCGCTGGCCGGCACCAGGTCCAGGCCCGCCACTGCTGTCTCCCGACTGACCGCCACGACGGATTGCTGCTCCAGCAGCGCATCGGCGACGGTGTGACGGAGTTCCTCGGGGCGAAGCCCCAGAGAGAGGGTCAGATGCGCCTGAGGGTCCAGGTCTATCAGCAAGACCTGGAGCCCCTGCTCCGCCAGAGCGCCGCCCAGGGAGAGGCAGGTCGTGGTCTTGGCCACGCCGCCTTTATGGTTTGCCACAGCCACCACCGCGGTCATCGCGCTCCCTACCGATTTTTCTCCCCATCCCCCGAGAGATCCGGCGAGACATCGTAGACAGAGGTGTATAGTTCTATGTTCAGGCGGCCCGCGACCTCTTTCGCCTGAGGGTGGATCATCGGTGAGATGACGATTCGCCGGGCAACCTGGACCTCCCGCAGTCGCTCGTAGAGTTCCGCTTTGCGGACGAAGGTGTACATATCGGGCTTGCTCATAGAAGAGCGAATCTCTACCAGCCAATGGGCGCCATCATGAATGGCAATATCAATCTCCACCTGATCGGGCCGCCCAAAGACATACCCTTCGGTATCCATAATCAGAACGTGCTCCACCTGCCAGCCGAACTCGTCCCGAAGGATACCCGCCATTCCGGAGCGGAAGGATTCCTCGGCCATCAGTCCCCAGCGAGCGCCGATGGCCCCCAGGGTGGCCTCCAATCGCGCAAATCCGCGGTCCACCCGCTTCTCCAGGGATTCGTGTCGTTCCGTCAGGCGCAGAATCTGCCAGTTGAAGTCCCGACGCAGGTCCTCCATGCGCTGGTTGAAGTCCCGACGCAGGTCTTCCATGCGCTGGTTGAAGTCCTGACGCAGGTCTTCCATGCGTTGCTCAAAGGCATCCATCCGCTGCTCCAGCGCCTCTATCCGCTGGGCCTGCAGGGCCATCTGGCGGTTGAAGTCCTGGCGCAGCGCGGCCAGTTGCTCCAGTATCTGCGCCGTAGACTGTTCCACTTCCGAGCGCCGGGGGAAGGTCTCCGCCATCCATCCGGTCAACCAATACCGGAAATCCGTGTCCTCCTCTATCGCCCGCGGGAGTTCCTCTACGAGAATCCGACGAATCGTTTCCCGATCTATGGTGGCGACGGTCATAGTTTACCTCTCTGCCGGCTTCAGGGGTAGCGTAAAGGTAAATGTGGACCCTTTTCCGACCTCGCTCTCCACCCAGATACGCCCGCCGTGCATCTCCACGAACTCTTTGCTCAACGCCAGACCCAGGCCGGCCCCATCGGGGCGACGGCCGTTCTCCGTGACACCCTGTTCAAACCGTTCAAAGATTCGCTCCAGATACTCGGGCGCGATGCCCATCCCGGTATCGCTGACGCTGATGCGGACCTCCCCATCCACCGGCCATGCCCGGACGGTGATGGTGCCCTGGTCGGTAAACTTGGCCGCATTGGCCAGAATCCGCAGGAGCACCTGCCGGATGCGCGCGGGGTCGGCCCGCACCCTGGGCAGGTCCGGTGCGATCATTTCCCGCATCACCACCGGCTTCCCCCGCAACAGCGCGCTGGCCGTCGCCATCACGCTGCGGATGAGATCGCTCAGGTCTACCTCCCGGAACTCCAGTTCCATCAGCCCGGCCTCAATCTGGGAGATGTCCAGAAGGTCATTGATAAGGCCCAGGAGGTGCTCCCCGTTGTGATAAATAATTTCCAGGTCATGCCGCTGCTGGTCGGTCAGCGGGCCGTCTATTTCTTTCAACATCAGGCGGGCGAAACCGATGATGTTGGTCAACGGTGTGCGCAGTTCATGGGACATGTTCGCCAGGAATCGCCGCTTGGAGCGGTCCAGTTCCCGCAGCCGCTCGGCGGCCTCCCGCTCCAGCGCGTAGGCCCGGGCGTTCTCCAGCGCGATGGCGACCTGATTGGCGACGTTCTGGAGGACGGATACATCATCCTGGTCAAAGGACTCGGGCTGGGTGCTCTGGACATCCATCACCCCCAGCACCCGGTCCCCCAGGCGGAGGGGAAGCGCCGCCTCGGCCCGGGCGTAGGAGAGGGGCGGCCCCACTTTGATGGAGACCGGTCGGCTCTCCAGAACCGCCCGACCGTCCCGGAACGCCTGCCCGACCGCACCGATGGACTCCCCGGTCACGCGCGCGCCATGAAACGGGTCGGCCTCTCCTGCGGAAGCCCGAAGAACCAACCCGTCGCCCGATTCGTCTGTGGTGTAAACGGCGACGTAGGAGTAATAAAAGCAATCCCGCACCACGCGCACCACGTGGTCCAGCAACGCGTCCGGGTCCAGGATGGAGGTGACGGCCTGGCCGACCTCCAGGCTGGCCTGCAACTGGATGGCGCGACGCTGAATCTGGTAGTTGGCCTGCTGGAGAAGGCGGGTCCGCTCCGCAACTTTGGCCTCCAGGTCGTTATACAGGGCCTCCAGTTCCGTCGCCATCTGATTGAAGACCTGGGCCAAGATGCCAATTTCATCCCGGGAGGCAATGTCCACCCGCTGGGAGAGGTCTCCGGCGGCAATCCGCAGGGCGGATTCCGTCAGCCGGACGACCGGTCGGGTAATCTGGCGGGTCACCACGGCCGCGATGGCCGCCGTGGCGATCGCCACCGCCAGCGTCGCCGCAATGACGGCGGTAGTCACGGCCTCGTTGCCCGCGAAAGCCTCCTCCTGCGTCTGCTCCACGACCAGGGCCAGGCCCAGCGCGGGCAGCCACCGGTAGACGCCGATGACGGGCGTGCCCGCATAGTTCTCATACAGGCCCTGACCGTTCTGCTGGGAGAGGGCCGCCTCAATCGCGGGACTGGCAACCCGGCGGTTCTGCGGACAGGCGAACCCCCACCGGTCCACCACATAGGCTTCTCCGGTATCGCCCAGGCCGGCGCGTTCCTCCAGGATATGGATGAAACCCTCCCCGTTCAGCCGGGCCGCGATGTACGGCCATCGGGCTGAATCCAGGGGCCGTACCAGGACGATGCCTCCCTGCCTGGCAGGATTCAGAGATGTTTGAAGGGCGAAGGAGTCGGGGGTGAGAGGCAGAAGCACAGTATCGTTCTCCCAGGAGGCATCCCCGGCCCACTCCACCCGCCCCTGCGGGCCAACCAGGGCCAGGTCCTCAAAGCCCTTCTGCGACGCAAGAGTGGTCAGGAGGGAACGGATTTCTTCGGGGCTTGTTCCGGCCGCACGGAGGACGGTTTCCCGCAATTCCGGGTCATCCAGGGCCGCAGATTGCTCTTCCAGCCAGCGGGTCATCTGTGCCTCTTTCAGGGCGGCAATGGTGACCAGTTTCCCCGTCACCTCTCCCTGGATATTCTGGCGGTGACGGGTAGAGGCATACCAACTGACCACACTGAGGGGCACAATCGCCAGTATCAGGAAGGCGGTCAGAATGGTCCGCCCCAACCCACCGCGCATCCCCACACCCGGTACTTCCAGACCGGCGGCCCCCTGAAAGGCCTCCATCCCTCAGCCCCTAATCATGCAAAAAACAACCTGTACCGTAGACGGAATTCGCCACGAATTTCACGAATTTGCACGAATTTTGTTCTTTTAATTCGTGCAAATTCGTGCAATTCGTGGCAAAAAGACCAACTGCGTACTCCTGTCACATACCCGGATCCCAAACCGGCTCCCCGCGCAGGATGCGCCGGATTTGCTCCGGAAACCGGTCCGGGTCTATGGGCTTGCCGATGAAACCGTTAAACCCGGCCTTGCGCGCCCGCTCCATACTCTCCACACTGGCATCCGCCGTGATCGCAATCACGGGAATGTCCTTGAAACGAGGGTCAGACCGCAACAGGCTCAGCGCCTCATACCCATCCCGTTCCGGGAGGAAAATGTCCATCAAAATCAGGTCTATGTGCGGCAACGTCTCGGCGTATTCCAGCACCTGCCAGCCGGAAGCCTTCCACTCGCAGCGCCCCACCCCAACGAACGCCAGCAGGCGGGCAATGAGCAGGAAATTGTTCAGGTTGTCCTCAATAACCAGAACAGTGACATCCTGCGGGTTTACCGGCGGCATGGGTGCCTCCTCAACCTCAGCCGGCCCGTTTCTTCAGGAACGAGGCGACCTGGACCGGCAGACTATCCACATCTATCGGCTTCTGAATGTACCCGTCACAACCGGCGGCAAGAATGCGCTCGCGGTCTCCCCTCAGCGCGTAGGCCGTCAGCGCGATGATGGGAGTGTTGGCCAGACCCGGAATCTGGCGCAACCGCCCCACCAGTTCGTACCCGTCCATCTCCGGCAGGTTGATGTCCAGAAGAATCAGGTCGGGCGGAGAAGCCGCCGCTAAGTCCAGCCCGGAGGGGCCATCTACGGCTTCCACCACGTTGTACCCCTCAGCCTCCAGAATCCGCCGGACCAGCAAACGGTTTTCCGGATTATCCTCAATGTATAAAATCTTTGGACTGTTCATGTCCAGGCTATCTCCTGTGCGGATGCTGTAAATGAGGAAAAAAGAGATTTTGTGACAGATCCCCTCCGCCACAAAATCCCCCCTTCCCCGCCTGAACCGTCACGAAAGTGAAACTGAACCGCCCAAATTATAACACAATTCCTAAAGTATGCACTTCCTCTCACAGTTACAAAACAGTTAGGGAAGCGTTACCACCACCTTGCTCCCTGCTCCTTGCGACCTGCGACCTGCTCCCTGTCAGAACCCCTCCATCCGGCTCAGGTCCACGATGCCGTCGGCCAACGCAACGATGTGTTGCAGAAGGGCCAGACGGTTCTCCCGCAACGCCGGGTCCTCCGCCATCACCATCACCCCCGTCTCCCGCGCGAAGAACCGGTCAATGACGTCCACCAGCGGCAGGAAGGCGGTGAAGAAATCGTCCACCGAACTGTCGGGCCGGACCTGCCGGCGGGCCTTCTGCCAGGCATCGTACAGTTCCTGCTCTATCGGGTGGACGAAGCGGCTGGGGTCCAGGGTGAACCGTTCGGCGAAGTCACGGGTGATGCGGACGCAGCGGGCGTAGTTATCCAGGATGCGCGGCCAGTCGTCCCGCGCCGTCCAGCGGCCCAATTCCTCCACCGCCAGCAGGGCCCGGTACGGGTCGTCGCCCCGGGCGGCCAGGACGGCCTCCACGGCGTCGTGGCGGAACCCCTGTTCCCGCAGATAGACCCGCAGCCGCCCGGTGAAGAACTCCAGCGCGGCCTCCAGCGCCGCCGGGTCGGCCTGGACGGGCAGGAGACGGGCCGCCGCCGAAAGCCCCGCGCGGACGGAGAAGAACCGCCGCGCGCCGATGAGGGCCTGCACCATCCCCAGCGCGTCCCGGCGCAGACCGTAGGGGTCGGCGGAGCCGCTGGGCACCAGCCCCACGGCGAAGAGCCCCGCCAGGCTGTCCAGCCGGTCCGCCAGGCCCAGAGCCAGCCCCGGCAGGGTCTCGGGAAGCGCGTCCCCGGCGAAACGGGGCAGGTAGTGCTCAAAGATGGCCCGGGCCACCTCCGGCGGCTCCCCGGACTTCAGGGCGTACTCCCGCCCCATGACGCCCTGCAGACTGGTGAACTCCACCACCATCTGGGTCGCCAGGTCGGCCTTGCAGAGGTGGGCGGCGCGCCGGGCGATTGCCGTCTCCTCCTCCGTCAGGCCCAGCATGCGGGCCACTTCGGGCACCAGTTCCTCCAGACGGCGGGCCTTATCCAGCATAGAGCCCAGTTGCTCCTGGAAGGTGAGGGTCGCCAGGCGGGGCAGGAAGGACTCCAGGGGCCGGGCGGTGTCCTCCCGGTAGAAGTAGTCGGCGTCGGCGAAGCGGGCCCGCAGCACGGCCTCGTTGCCCTGCCGGACGACGTCCAGGTGCTCCTCCCCGCCGTTGCGGACGGCGACGAAGTACGGCCGCAACCGCCCATCGCCGTCCAGGACCGGGAAGTAGCGCTGGTGTTTCTTCATCACGGCGATCAGGACCTCGGTGGGGAGGCGCAGGTACTCCTCCTCAAAGTGGCCCAGAAAGGCCGTCGGTTGCTCCACCAGGTTGGTCACTTCCTCCAGGAGGTCCGGGTCCTCCGGTACCCGTCCGCCCACGGCGGCGGCCCGTTTGGCCACCTGCGCGGCGACGACGGCGCGGCGCTCATCGGGGTCCACCAGAATCCCGTGGGCCCGCATCCGGTCCAGGTACTCCTCCGCGCGGGCCAGGGAAATCTCCGGGGAGCCCTGGGGCCGGGAGCCCCGGGTAACGCAGCCGCTGTAGAGCCCCGCGTAGTCAAAAGGAATGACCGCGTCGCCCAGGAGGGCCACCAGCCAGCGGATGGGGCGGGAGAAGGCGACGCCGGTCTCGTTCCAGCGCATGCTCATCGGGAAGCGCAGCCCGGCGATCAACCGGGGGAGGAGGTCCATCAGCACCTCCGGGGTCGGGCGGCCCTCCACCTGCCGGACGGCGACGACGTACTGCCCGCCGTCCATCTCCCGGACCTGGAGGTCGGCGACGTCCACGCCCTGGCGGCGGGCGAAGCCCTGGGCGGCCTGGGTGGGGCGGCCCTCGGCGTCAAAGGCGGCGCGGGCCGGCGGCCCCTTGACCACTTCCTCCAGCGGGCGCTGGCGGGGCGCCAGACCGTCCACCAGCAGGGCCAGCCGCCGGGGCGTCCCCAGAACACGCAGGTTTTCGTAGTCCAGACGGGCCTCCGCCAGAAGGGCCGGGGCCCCCTCCCGCAGTTGGGCCAGGGCCAGGGAGAGGTCCCCCGCCGGGAGTTCTTCGGTGCCGATTTCCAGCAGGAGCGTCGCCGGGCCGGGGGGCGGCGGCGGGGGCGGGGTGCCCTCGGGCCAGGTTTCCCGCCGGGGCGCACGGGCCCGCCACGGGAACCCGGCCTTCTCCCGCTGGCTCACGTAGGCCTGGGCGACCTGCCGGGAAAGTTCCCGCATCCGGCGGAAGAAGAGGGCCCGCTCCGTCACGCCGACGGCGCCGCGGGAATCCAGCAGGTTGAAGGTGTGGGAGCAGCGGAGGATGTAGTCGTGGGCCGGGATGACCAGCCCGGCCTCCAGGCATCGGCGGGCCTCGTCTTCAAAGAGGTCGTACATCCGCCGCAGGGCGTCTATGTCCGCCACCTCAAAGTCGTAGCGGCAGTGCTCCACCTCGGGGGTCAGGAGGACGTCGCCGTAGGTGTGGACGCCGTCCCAGTCAATCTCCCAGACGGAGCGGACCCGCTGGAGGAACATCGTGATGCGTTCCAGGCCGTAGGTGATTTCCACCGCCGGGGGTTCCAGGGTCATGCCGCCGGCCTGCTGGAAGTAGGTGAACTGGGTGATTTCCAGGCCGTCCAGCCAGACCTCCCACCCCAGGCCCCAGGCGCCCAGGGCGGGGCTCTCCCAGTTATCTTCCACGAAGCGGATGTCGTGCTCCTCCCGGCGGATGCCCAGGGCCTCCAGACTCTGCAGGTAGATTTCCTGCGGGTTGCCGGGGTCGGGCTTGAGGATGACCTGGAACTGGATGTGCATCTGCATCCGGTTGGGGTTCTCCCCGTAGCGGCCATCGTCGGGCCGGTAGGAGGGCTCCACGTAGGCGACGTTCCAGGGCTCCGGCCCCAGGACGCGCAGGACGGTAGCCGGATTCATCGTCCCGGCGCCGACTTTTTCGCTATATGGCTGCCAGAGGAGGCATCCCCTCTCGGCCCAGAACTGCTGAAGGCGAAGGATGACTTCCTGAAAGGTCAACGGACGGTCCATAGGGTCTCCTGTCTCAGGTCGCAGGTCTCAGGTCTCAGGTCGCAGGTCGCAGGTCGCAAGGCGCATGTCGCAGAGCGCATGCTCTCTTCCATTGTAACACAGGCGGGGAAAAGAGACAACTGCATTTCTCACACAGAGACACAAGGCAACTGTATTTCTCATTTCTCACACAGAGACACAAAGGCACAAAGGCACAAAGAAAAATTTTTATTTTTTTATTTTCTTTGTGTCTTTGTGCCTTTGTGTGAGGCTTCTCCCCGGTTGCGCGATGGGGGGCTGGTGCTATAATCTTCCGCGTGAAAAGCCTCATCATCTACAACCCCATTGCCGGCCCCCGCGACGTCTGGAGGGAACTGAAGCGGGTGCGCCGGGAACTCGCCGCCCGGGGCTGGTCGGTGGAGATAGAGACCACCCGCCGGGCCGGGGAGGCCACGACGCTGGCACGGGAGGCCGCCCGGGCCGGGCTGGGGGCCGTGTGGGCCGCCGGTGGGGACGGGACCGTCAACGAAGCCGTCAACGGGCTGGTCGGCACGGAGACCGCGCTGGGTGTCCTGCCGGTGGGCACGGGCAACGTCTGGGCGCGGCAACTGCACCTGCCCGTCTACACCCTGACCCACCCCTTCCGGCTGCGGGAAGCGGCGGTCGCCCAGGCCGAGGGACGCGTCCGAAGGGTGGACGTGGGCCGCCTGAACGACCGTTACTTCCTCCTCTGGACCGGCATCGGCTTTGATGCCCAGATCACTTCCGATATGGAGCCCCGTCCGAAACGGGTCAAGCGGCTGGGCGTCCTGCCCTACATCGTCGCCGGGGTGACCCTGGCGCGGGAGTTCTCCGGCGTCCGCACCCACCTGGTGCTGGACGGGCGGGCCCTGCGAGGGCGCGCGCTCCTGGTGGTGGTCAGCAACGTCCAGATGTACTCCATTTTCCACCTGACCCCCCAGGCCCGGATGGATGACGGTCTGCTGGACGTCTTCGTCTTCAAGGGGTTGGGGGGATTCCTGTACATGCTGCGGATGGCCGGGCAACTGTTCGTGGGGCGCCACCTGCAGAACCCCCGGGTGGTCCAGCGGACGGCCCGCCAGGTCACCGTCTGGACCGAGACGCCGATGGCCGTCCAGGCCGACGGGGAGCCACTGGGGACGACGCCGGTCAGCATCCAGGTGGTGCCCCGGGCGCTGCGAATCCTGGTTCCCCCTCAGGCACCCCCTACCCTGTTTGGTCCGGAGGAGCCATGAAGTTTCTCTACGGGTTGCTGGTCCTGGTTCCGGTCGCGCTGCTCTCCCGCTACCTGGGAGGCCCGGCGGTGCTGACCTTCGGCGCGGCGGCGCTGGGCATCGTGCCCCTGGCGGCGTTGCTGGGCCGGGCAACCGAGGCACTGGCCGAGCGGGCCGGGCCTCAGGTCAGCGGCCTGATCAACGGTACGCTGGGGAACGCGGCCGAACTCATCATCACCTTCTTCGCCATCCGCGCGGGGCTGCTGGAACTGGTCAAGGCCTCTATTACCGGCTCCATCCTGGGCAACCTGCTGCTGGTGATGGGGGCCAGCCTTCTGGTCGGCGGCCTGCGGCACGGCATCCAGCAGTTTGACCGCACCCAGGCCGGGTTGAACGCGACGATGCTGATGCTGGCGGTCATCGCCCTGGGCATCCCCTCTCTCTTCAGCCACGCGATAGAAGTGGGGACCGGCCACATAGCGGTGGAATACCTGAGTCTGGGCGTCGCCGGGGCCATGCTGCTCGTCTACGTCCTGAGCCAGTTCTACCTGCTCCGCAACGGGAGCGGGGGCCCCTCGTCCGGAGTCCCCCGGGCACCGTCCGGCGCGCCAGCCTGGCCCCTCTGGAAAACGGTGGGCGGGCTGCTCCTCTCCACCGCGCTCATCGCCTGGCTGAGCGAAGTCCTGGTGGCGGCCGTGGAGCCGGCCCTGGAGCGCCTGGGCTGGACCGAATTCTTCATCGGCGTGGTCATCATCCCCCTGGTGGGGAACGCGGCCGAGCACCTGGTCGCGGTGCAGGTGGCCGCCAAAGACGAGATGGACCTGAGTCTGGGCATCTCGGTGGGGTCCGGATTGCAGGTGGCGCTCTTTGTGGCCCCCGTCCTGGTGTTCCTCAGCCTGGCAATGGGGAACCCGCTGACCCTGGTCTTCAACACGTTTGAACTGGCCGCGCTGGGCGCCGCCAGCATCATCGCCGCCCTGGTCTCCCAGGACGGGGAGTCCAACTGGATGGAGGGGGTCCAACTGCTGGTGGTCTACCTCATCCTGGCCCTGGGCTTCTATTTTCTGCCGACGGGAGGATAGGTTTCCCTCGCGCATCCTCTTGACAAATGGCCCGTCGTGAATAAAATAGAAGTACACCAACGAAAAGGAGGGCACTATGGAACGCAATGAAGGGACCGTGGACCGCATCATTCGGGCCGTGCTGGCCGTCATCTTCCTGGTAGTGGGGCTGGGCCCGCTCCGGGGGTTGCAGGGGGCCGTCCTGGGCATCATTGTGGCCGTGGTCGGCCTGATCCTGGCCTTCACGGCCGCCACCGGCTTCTGCCTCATCTACAAACTGCTGGGTGTCTCCACGACGGGGACGTGCAGGAAGTAGACAAGGATACAAGGAGACAAGGGGGAAATATGAAGTGGAATACCCCGTTGGGGATATTGCGGCGCGGCATGAGTCTGGAGCGGGACGGTTACCGCTTCTACATGCTGGCCGCCGAACGAGCGTCTGACGAGCGGGGGAGCCGGATGTTCCGCGACCTGGCCCGGCAGGAGGAGAGCCATCTGCGGCTTCTTCTGGCCGAGTACCGGTCCCTGGAGGCCGGGCAGGGCTGGCTTCCCTACGAAGTGGCGATGAAGGTGGACTTCCTGCTGGACCCGGCCAACCCGGACCTGCCCGGCGAGGAGCCGCCGGACCCCATGCCGGTGTTCACCCCCGATCGGCCCATCTCGCTGGAGGGGGACATCGCCGCACTGGAGTTCGGCCTGGAGACGGAGCGCATCTCGCGGGAACTGTACGCCCGGGCGGCCGAGGAGGCCGACGACCCCCGCGCGGCCGAAGCCTACCGGTTCCTGACCCGTCAGGAAGAGGCCCACTACCGGCTTCTGCAGGACACCCACGAATATCTGGCCCAGAACCAGACCTGGTGGGACCCCTTCCAGAAGCCGTTCTTTACGGGCTGACCGCGAAGGCAGGGGAACAGGACACGGATTTTAACGGATGGGCACAGATAGGAATCCGTGAGAATCCGTGCCTTCCGTGTCCATCCGTGTCCCATTCAACAGCACACGGATGGACACGGATTTTAACGGATGGGCACGGATAAAAATCTGTACCATCCGTGCCAACCCGTGTCCCGTTTATTGTTCGTGTCTTTCGCGCCGGATGAACCGTCCCCTCCCCCGCCGACCGACAAACTCCCCCTCCCGAACCACCATCTGCCCCCGCGAGAAGACCATGTGCACCCGTCCCTGGACCCGCATCCCCTCGTAGGGGGTGTATCCGGCGAGGTGATGCAGGTCAGCGGCGCGGATGGTCCCCTCCGGGCGCGGGTCGTAGAGGACGATGTCGGCGTCGGCGCCGGGGAGCAGGGCCCCCTTGCGCGGCCAGAGCCCCCAGACCTGAGCCGGACGGGCCGAGAGAAGCGACATCAGTTGGGGGAGCGTCAGCCGCCCCGCCGCCACGCCGTACGTGTACATCAGCGGCAGGAGCGTCTCCATTCCGGGCAACCCGCCAGGGGTGCGGGTGAAATCGTCCACCTCCGTCTTCTGGGCCTGCGTGTAGTCGCAGTGGTCCGTGGTGATGAAGTCAACGGCCCCGTCGGCCACCCACGCCCACAGTCTTTCGGGCTCCCCAGGGGCCCGCAGCGGGGGCTGAAGGATGTAGCGCCACGGCTCCGGCCCCTCGTACCGGCTGGCGTCCAGCAGCAGGTACTGGGGACAGGTCTCGCAGGTCGCCTCCTGCCCCTCCGCCCGGGCCCGCGCCACCGCCTCCACCGACCCGGCCACGGAGCAGTGGACGATGTGGACCGGGCAGCGGGCCGCCGCGGCCAGAAAGAGCACCCGTCGGACCGCCTCCACCTCCGCCAGCGCGGGACGGGACTGGCCGTGGTACCGCCAGGACGTCTTCCCCTCCGCCACCAGCGCCTGGGTCCGGGCCGTCACCAGCGCGTCGTTCTCGCAGTGGACCAGGGGGCGAATCCCCAGGTGGGCCATCGCCTCCATCAGGCGCAGAACGGTGGCATCGTCAGCGTAGTAATTGGGCCGGTACGTGGTGTAGAGTTTGACGCTGGGGGTTCCCAGTTCCACCAGGTCCGCCAGTTCCCCCTCCCGGCCCGGCGGCAGGTCGGTGACCATCACGTGGAGGGCGTAGTCTATCACCGCGTCCCGCGCCTCTTCCCACCGCGCCTCCACTGCCTGCCGGAGACTCTGGCCGGGGAACTGGGTGGCGAAATCCACCACCGTGGTGACCCCACCGCAGGCGGCGGCGCGGGTGCCGATGTACCAGTCATCGGGGGTGCGGTAGATGCCGGTGTCCAGCGCGATGTGGGTGTGGCTGTCTATGACGCCCGGCAGGACCAGCATCCCCTGCGCTTCCACGACGACCGTGTCGGGGGCCGTCGGCAGGCCGTGCCCTACCGCCTTGATCCGCTCCCCCTGAATCAACAGGTCCGCCTCCAGCACCCCCTCCGGGGTGACCAGCGTCCCGCCCTGAATGAGGACTGTCTGCGAAGAATACGGTTTCATGGCTCCCCCAGTATCTGCACCACCAGCCGCCGGTTGCGCGGCCGGGTGTCAAAGTCGCAGAAGACCACCTGCTGCCACGTCCCCAGCGTCAGACGGCCGTCCACGAACGGAACGGTGATAGACGGCCCCATCAGCGCCGCGCGGATGTGGGCATGGCCGTTATCGTCTCCCCAGCGCAGGTGGTGGCGGTACGGGCGGTCCAGCGGGACGATTTCGTCCAGCACCTGCTGCAGGTCGGCGATGACGCCGTCTTCGTACTCTATCGTCGTCAGAGCGCCGGTGGACCCGGGGCAGAAGACGGTGACGATGCCCGACCGCAGCCCGGATTCCCGCACCAGGCGGGTCACCTCGGCGGTGATGTCCCGGACATCCCCGTTTCCCCGGGTGGAAAGGGACAACTCCCGGGTGACGACCATGTTCACCCTCCCACTTCCATCGGGAGCATGATGAGCCGCACGACCGTCAGCAAAACCTCCCGCCACGTCGGGGGAACGATAGCCACCAGGAAGGCGTAGAGGCCCACAAACGCCAGCAGGAGCAGGCCGATGAGGGCGCCCTCGCGGCCCGGCGGCAGGCGGTGAGCGGTCCGGACCGCCTGGATCAGAAGGGCGACCGCGTACAGGAAAAGGACGCCGCCCACGGCCGCCATTGCCCAGGCCTGGGGAACCTGGGGGACCAGCAGGGGGACCACCCAGCCAATGACGCTAAGGATACCGGCAATGGGCATCCAGCCGGAAATGGCCACCGCGACGAGGTAATAGTGGACCCGTGCCGGAGCCACGCCGCCCCGGGCGCGGGCGATGCCCTCGGTGATGATGCCCAATCCGATCCAGACAACCAGGGCCCCGGCCAGCAGGCGGACCAGGTCATTCACAAACGCCACCGAGAGCCGGTTGACCATCGCCAGGGTCAGACCTCCGGGTGAAAACAGAGCCACCAGCAGGGTGCCCACCCAGCGGGCCAGGGTCAGCGCGACGGCGCCCAGCGCGATGCTCATTATGGACCGGAGCGGCGAGGCCAGAGCAACCTCGGGGGCGAAGGCCAGGTCCGGGTCCAGAATGGCGGCGCCGACCCAGGGGCGGGCCAGCGAGGAGCGGCGGGGGCCCTGAAGTTCCTCCCGCACCATCTGCCTCACATCCACCCGTTGCAGCGGGGCCCCGCAGCGGCTGCAAATGTACGCCCAACCCGGGTTCCGTTGTCGGCAACGGGGGCACTGCTGAGCGGGCAGCCGGTCCAGAGGCGTCCGGTCGTCCTCCAGACCAGCCATCCAGGGAGCGCGGGCGGCCAGGTACTCGTACCCTTCCCGCAGGTGAGCGAGGAAAGAGAGTCCGGAGCGGGCAAAAGAGTTGGAGGGATTAATCTTCAGGACGCGCTGAAGACACTCCCGCTGAGCCTCAATACCTTCCACGACGGCGCTCAGCCAGAGCCAGGCCCGCTCGTTATTGGGGTCCAGCGCCACCGCCTGGCGCAGGATTTCCTCCGCCTCCTCTTTCCGTTCCGCGCGGGCTGCCGCAATCCCCTGCTCTACCAGTTCGCAGGCCTCTTTCTGCTCCTTCGGCTTCTTCATCTTTGCCCCCGGCTTTAAGAGTACACCCATTATACCATCGGAGCAGAGCCTGGGCAAAACAGCAATGGGTCACGGGCGTATCCCAATTTCGTCGGGCATGGCCGCTCTGTAAGACAACTGCTCGCAGTTGTCCTACAATCTTGGGACACACCCATAGGTCACTTTCCCGTTTTGTGGTATAATCTATCCCTGCAGGTGACTACCTACCCAAGAACCGTTTCATAAAAACCACGAAGGACACGAAGGCCGTACAAAGGGCACGAAGGATGATATTTTATCCCTTTGTGTCCTTTGTGAGTACTTTGTGCCCTTCGTGGTAGGTAATTACCCCTGCAGACTCACAGAGGCACTGCCATGCTGGTATTTGACCTGGAAACGCAACACACCTTTGACGAAGTGGGCGGGCGGGCCCATACCCGCCGTCTGCGGATGTCCGTGGGGGTCACCTACGACCCCGACCGGGACCTCTACCGGGCCTATACCGAGGACCAGGTAGAGGAACTGATCGCCGCGCTGCGGGCCACCGACCGGGTCGTGGGCTACAACCTCTACAGTTTTGACTACGAGGTCCTTCACGCCTACACGCCGCAGCGGCTGGACTCCCTGCCCACGGTGGACATGCTGGTCCATCTGGAGCGCGCGCTGGGCTGGCGGCCCAAACTGGACGATGTGGCCGCCGCGACGTTGGGCGAGCGCAAAAGCGGCAACGGCCTGGACGCCGTCCGCTGGTTCCGGCAGGGTCGCCTGGACCTGGTAGCAGAATACTGCAAGAGAGACGTAGAGGTAACCTGGAAACTCTACGACTTCGGCCGTCGTAACCGCTACGTCCAGGTCTTTGACCGTCAGTACCGTCTCCGAAAAGTGCCCGTCGCCTGGTAGCGCATCCTGCATCTTGCATCCTGCATCTTTTATGGTAACTACCTACCGGAGAGCCGTTCTGTAAAAACCACGAAGGACACAAAGGCTCCAAAAAGGGCACAAAGGATTTTATTGCCCCTTTGTGTCCTTTGTGAGTACTTTGTGCCCTTCGTGGTAGGTAATTACCTTTTATGGCGGAATCGTCCTTTGAACCGGCCTACCTCTCCCTGCTCCGCACCGGCGAACTGCGCCGTCGGGTGCAAATGGCCTGCGACCGTCTCCATGCCTGCGACTTCTGCGGCCGGAAGTGCGGGGTGGACCGGTACGAGACCGTCGGCGCGTGCCGTACCGGTGTGCGCGCCCTGGTCTCCAGTTACGGGCCCCACTTCGGGGAAGAGGACCCGCTGCGGGGATACCGGGGCTCCGGCACCATCTTCTTCGCCTGGTGCAACCTGAACTGCCAGTACTGCCAGAACTACGACATCAGCCAACTGGGGCACGGGCGGGAAGTGGAGCCGGAAGAGATCGCCGCGATGATGCTGGCCCTCCAGGCCCAGGGGTGCCACAACATCAACTTCGTCTCGCCGACCCACGTCCTGGCGCCCATCCTGGCCGCCGTCCTCATCGCCGCCGAGGCCGGCCTGCGCCTGCCCCTGGTCTGGAACACCGGCGGCTACGACTCGCTGGAAGCACTGTCTCTGCTGGACGGCGTGGTGGACATCTACATGCCCGATATGAAATACGCCGATGCGGAGATTGCCTACCGCTACTCTCGCGTGCGGGACTACCCCGCCGTCAACCAGGCCGCCGTCAAAGAGATGCACCGGCAGGTGGGCGACCTGGTGCTGGACGAACGGGGCATCGCGCTGCGCGGGCTGCTGGTCCGCCACCTGGTCCTGCCCGGTGGACTGGCGGGGACCGCCGAAATCGCCCGTTTCCTGGCCGAGGAAGTCTCGCGGGACACCTACATCAACATTATGGACCAGTACCGGCCCTGCTACCGGGCGCACGAGTACCCGCCGCTGGACCGGCCCATCACCCGCCGGGAGTACGAGGCGGCGGTGGAAGCGGCCCGCGCCGCCGGCCTCCACCGCTTTGACCGCCGCGCGCCCCGCCTGCTATTCTTTTAAATTCACCGCAGAGAACACAAAGAGCGCAGAGGTTTTTAAAGACTTTTCTTTGCGTCCCTTGCGTTCTTCGCAGTTTCATCCAAACCGCAGAGAACGCAAAGAGCGCAGAGGTTTTTACAGATTTTTCTTTGCGTCCCTTGCGTTCTTCGCAGTTTCATCCAATTACAGAGGGCGCAAAGAGCGCAGAGTTCCAATCATCAGAGTTCATCGGAAATTAGAGCACGGTGTCAGGATTACGTCATTGATGATGAAAATCCGCGTTCATCCGCGTTCATCCGCGTCCTATTTCCGATGAAGTCCATCCTTTGTGTCCCTTCGTGTCCTTCGTGGTTTTATTCTTTTCTCCGCGTCCTCTGCGGTCTCTGCGATTAGAACGGGAGCGAACCAATGGGTGAACCGAAACCGACCGACCAGGCCCGCCTCCACGCGGTCGTGGAAGGCATCGTCCAGGGGGTGAACTTCCGCTACTACACCGTCCGGCGGGCACGCGCCCTGGGCCTGACCGGCTGGGTGGCCAACCGCTGGGACGGGACGGTGGAGACCGTCGCCGAGGGCCCCCGGCCCGCCCTGCGGGAGTTTCTGGATTTTCTCCACGAAGGGCCGCCGGCCGCGCACGTCACCCACGTCGCCGTCCAGTGGGAAGAGCCCACGGGCGAATTCACCGACTTCCGGATCATCTACCTATGACCCAGAACCGGGAACGGCTGGCCTGGATCATCCTGCTGATCTCCTTCACCCTGTGCGTGAGCCTCGCGGTGGGTGTGCCGCTGGGCATCCGGCAGTTCCTGCTCACCGCCACCCGCGCGCAGCCCACCCTGCTGCAGCCCCAGCAGGGGACGCCGGGTCTGCAGCGCGGCGGGCGAGGCGACCTCATCGCCCTGCGGGACCCCACCTGGGACGTCCCGGCGGGCAGCGTACTGACCACCGACAGCGCCGCGCAGGCGCTCCTGACCTTCTACGCCCCCGCCTCGGAGTCCGAAGTCGTGGCGACGGTCCAGGTCTACGGCGACACCCGGCTCCGCATCCAATCTGCTCGCTCCCCGCGCTTCGCTCTCAGCCCGCTCCCCCATCACCTCAACCTGCAGGTGGAGTCCGGGCGGGTGCGGATCACCGTTTTCCCGACGGGGGAACGAGAGACGACGGCCCAACTGCACACTCCCCATCTCACTGCGGTGTTGACGGCGGGCAGTTACGAGGCGCGCGTCTACGGTTCCCTCACCGAATTTATCGTCCGCGAGGGTCAGGCCGAGGTGACTTCCGCCGGCGGGCACTCCATCTCCCTGAAAGAAACCCAGCGCACCATCGCCCAGGCCGGGCCGACGCCGCTGGAAGTGCTCCCCGCCGCGCGCAACCTGCTGGTCAACGGCGACTTCCGTCAGCCGCTGGAAGTGGGCTGGGAGTCCTACTTCATTGAGGCCGGCACCGTCCAGACCACCACCCTCGCGGGCCGTCCGGCGGCCCGTTTCTTCCGCGAGGGGGTCGGCCACGCGGAGGTGGGCATCCGGCAGGTACTCAACTACGACGTGCGGGATTTCACCTCCCTGGTCCTCCATCTCAACGTCATGGTTCAGGGCCAGAGCCTCCCCGGCTGCGGTTCGGCGGGCTCCGAATGCCCGATCATCGTCCGGATAGACTACCAGGACATCTACGGTGGAGACCGGGTCTGGTATCACGGCTTCTACTCTGTCCCCAAGGCGGCTACCGACTACCTGTACTGGTGGAGCGACCAGATTCCCCTCCAGACCTGGACTTCCTACGATTCCGACAACCTGATGCAGAGCGACGCTCCTCCGGCGCTCATCAAGTCGGTCACCATCTACGCCTCGGGCCATGCCTTTGAGGCGCTGGTCACCGAGGTAGAACTTCTGGCACAGGAGTAAATCGTTCGTAGTCAGCCACGAAGCGAAGCGGAGTGGCGTCCTTAGAAACCTTATGGAAACAATCCGTGTCCATCCGTGTTCATCCGCGTCCCAACTCCAGGCCACCGCTGAGGCCGGAGCCAACATCGCGCTGACCAAATACTGGGGCAACGCCGACCCCGACCTGCGCATCCCGGCCAACGACTCGGTCTCCATCACCCTGGACCGGGTCCGCACCGTCACCACCGTCGCCTTTCGGGCTGACCTGCCAGAGGATGAGGTGACGGTGGACGGGAGACCGCTGGTTGGGCCGGCGCGCGAGCGGGTATCCCGCCACCTGGACCTCCTGCGGGGACTGGCGGGTGTCTCCTGGCGCGCCCGGGTGGTTTCCGAAAACAACTTCCCGGCGGGCGCGGGGATTGCCGCCTCCGCGTCGGGCTTCGCCGCACTGACCCTGGCTGGCGCGGCCGCGCTGGGGCTGGATCTCTCCCCCCGCGACCTGAGTCGCCTGGCCCGGCGGGGCTCCGGCTCCGCCGCCCGCTCCGTCTTCGGCGGATTCGTCCTCCTGCACACCGGCGCGCGGGACGAGGACGCCTTCGCCGAACCCCTCTACGCCCCCGACTGGTGGGACATCTGGGACCTGATCGTCATCGTCTCCCGGGCCGAGAAAGCGGTCCCCTCCAGCGAGGGGCATCACCTGGCGCCGACCAGCGCCCTCCACCGGGCCCGGGTGGCCCGCGTGGCCGAACTGAACCGGCAACTGCTGGACGCGCTGGCCCGCCGGGACTTCACCGTGCTGGGCCAGGCCGCCGAAGAGGACGCGCTGCTGATGCACGCGGTGATGATGACCTCCCGCCCGTCCCTCATCTACTGGCTCCCGGAGACCGTCGCCGTTATGCACTGGATTCAGGCCCGGCGGCAGGCGGGCATCCCGGCCTACTTCACCATAGACGCCGGGCCCAACGTCCACGTCCTGACGCTCCCGCCGTACCGCGACAGCCTTCAGGCCGACCTGCTGGCCCTGCCCGGCGTCCAGGACGTCATCCCCTGCTGCCCCGGCCCGGGCGGCCGTATCATCCCAAATCCCGCGGAGTAATCGATGCATCCCGCATCCTGCAATCTGCGACCCTGCGACCTGCGCCCTGCGACTTGCGACCTGCGACCTGCGACCTGTCTCCTGCTCCTTGCCTCCTGCCTCCTGCTCCTTCTCTCCGCCTGCACCCCGTCCGACTCCGCGATGGCGACCGACCGGACGGCCTACACCCCGCCCACCCTGGCGCCGCTGGCGACGGCCACCCCGTCTCCGACGGCGCCCCCCACCCCGACGCCAACGGCGACTCCCACCACCACGCCGACGCCGACACCCACTCCGACCCCGACGCCCACCCCGACCCCCCGGCCGACGGCGACGCCGACGCCGACCCCCACGCCCATTTGTGCCCATATCGCCGGCCGGGTAGAGGTCGGCTCATATCCCAGCCGGGTGCTGGGCCGGACGGCGGTCTACCGGATTTACCTGCCCCCCGGCTACGACACGTCCTCCACGTCCTACCCCGTGCTCTATCTTCTGCACGGCTACCCGTACGACGACACCCACTGGGACCGGCTGGGGGTGGACGAGGCCGCCGAAGCGGGTATCTGCTCGGGGGCCTACCCGCCCTTCATCATCGTCATGCCCAACTGCGACCCGTCCCCCGAAGGGATTTTCGTCCGCACCAGCGGCGGGGATTGGTCGGTGGAAGGGCTGATTGTCAACGAACTGGTCCCCTACATAGACCAGAACTACCGCACCTGGCGAACCCGCGAAGGGCGGGCCATCGGCGGTATCTCCCGGGGCGGCGTCTGGTCGCTGGAAATCGGTTTCCGCCACCCGGACCTGTTCGGCACAGTGGGCGCGCACAGCCCGGCCCTCACCGTCAACTACCCGTTGCCCGCCTACGACCCGTTCAATCTGGTCGCCCAATCGCCCGTGGCCTCCCTGCGCATCTGGCTGGATGCGGGGAACGCCGACTGGGCCTGGGTGGGCGCCGACCGGATGCACAAAACGCTAATGGAGCAGGGGATTTCCCATGAATACACCGTCGGCGAGGGGGGCCATACCGACGACTACTGGTCGCGGATGATTCCGACGTATCTGGCGTTCTACACCGCCGCCTGGACCAGCGGTCCACCCACCCCGACCCCCGGGCCGTAATCGGGGCAACCACTGTAGGGGCAGGGCTTGCCCCTGCCCAGGGCTTGCCCCTGCCCCCATGGGCATCATTTTAAGCCCGACGGTAAACCGTCGGGCTGATTCAGCAAAGCCCTGCGGGCTGTTTTGAGCCCCAAAGGGGCTGTCAAGTCTCTTAAAATCGTACCGGGGGCAGAAGCCCAAAGTCCTGAAAAACCGTACCTCCAGAGTGCCGTAACGGCTGAGACTGGCTGCGCTCACCGGCTTTTATTAACCCCTCACCCCCCTT
>Ga0272448_1000376_pt1 | contig 69229 bp, 48 predicted proteins | sample YNPCB0191_FD_202220 | JGI IMG/M metagenome (GOLD analysis project Ga0272448, IMG submission 202220) | Hot spring sediment microbial communities from Yellowstone National Park, WY, United States - YNP-CB-019-1 | ecosystem: Environmental > Aquatic > Thermal springs > Hot (42-90C) > Sediment...
AGCAGACCGCTCGGTACTTTTTGATCTCCTGGACCCGTTTTTCCACCGCCGACACGGTCAACTGGGGATGGGAGCGGAATAAATCGCGCAGATACTCGCCTGCATCTCCCAATCGTTCCCAAAAGTCAGGTTTGCGCCTGACCAGATTCTCCAAATGGCTCGCATCGAGGGTGTGGCTCATGGCCCGTTTTCGGAAAGGAAACCATCGACCCAACATGGCTTCTCCTTCGTTAAAACTTCCAAGGGAATGCTACGGAAAAACTCGATTTTTCATTCCAAAAAGTCAAAAGTTTCGAGAGGAAATTCAGACCCTGTGCGAGCAACATGATCAGCAGGCCGATCGTGGTGTTCTTCATATCTCCTAACAGGATCGAAATGATCGAAAATAGGAAGGCGCTGAGGGTGATAAGCCAAAAGATCCTGCTTTGCCAACGTTGGAGTTTCAAAAGATTTTTCACCTGCTGAAGGGCAGGTACCTTTCGAAGTTCGGGATTTTCGTTCCAGGTGATTTCGTATCTGCCGGTTTTGGCCAGGTACAGAAACGCCTCCAAAATCCATTGGGGATGAATGGGAATCGCTCGGAACGCTTCAGAAGTTTCGAGTTCCTCCTGGAGGTCGGCCACCGTTACGAAAGACCGCACTTGCAAAGCCTTTTCGATCTCTCTACAGATATCCGTTAATAATTGCGATCGACTGTAGGGAGAAAAACAGGGCAGAAAGTTGACAATCCGCTCCGGAAGCCCTGCCCTAGGCGGGGCTACCCGAACCTGATTGGTTCCTTGAGGTTCGGCAGCGACCGTCAACCAGCCTGGAGCAAGCTGAGTATAGTTCTCTGCACAGCCGGGTTGGCCTCCTTCAGGCGCCCAACCCGTGGTACTGAGAACCACGAGATAGGTATCCGGCAAAGCGGCTTGGTCCCCATGCGACTGCATCCACCACCGCTTCAACACCCCCTCGATCTGATGCACATGGGACCTTCCAGCGGGGATCAGAACAGGTCCTCGACCGCTCTTCTGAAATTCTACAGGCGTTACTGCTGCGACTGCCACAAGCACCGGCCTTCCCCACAACGGATGTACCGAATGCACCCGTAACTGATTGGCCGACACAGAGCCGGCTTGCACTCCTCTGGTCCCCTGCCCGTTTCCCCCTCCCTCGGAGATACCATACGCGCTTCGCCAGGAGGAAGGCGGTCGCCAAGGAGGATCAAGCCGATCCAAATCCCATTGCTTCTCCAGTTCTGCTGTGAGCCACTCGCTCAAATCCGCAGCATCCCGATGCAAACCTCCCCAACAACGCGGCTCGGGCAAAAAGATCGACCATAGACTACGACTCAACCGAGGCAACGGACTGCTCCGGCGGACCTGTTCCGCAAGATTGGCAGCCATCCGGTCTTGAAACCATTTCGCCAAGCTCCCACACTCTTCCAGACGCTTCAAAGAAGCCGTTCGGCCGTCCTGCTGGCTCCGTCGATCTAAGGATTCCAGCCATCGCACATCTCGGATTCCATCGGCGATGCGGCAGTTTAGGCAGTAACCCGTGGCCAGATACCACGGTTCGCATCGCTTACAGAACAATTGACCACAACTATCACAACGCACATTAGACCACGGATTGCCGGCCTGGATGAAATCACCGCAATGGGGACAACTTTCCAGTGGTTCCTTTTGCAGCTTCTGGAAACAATCTCTACACAACCCACGAAGCCAGCCAATATCTTGGGGGCACACACTGCGTCTTTCGTTCGGATGCAGCCCGAACGGATCGGGGCAGTCCTTTCTCGCCTGGTCCTGAATCGGGTGGCCCTCATAACAGCAGTGTTCCCAGCAAAGCTCTTGGCCGAAACCTCGACAAGCCGGACAGATCAGGTTCCTACACTTCCGGCATGAGACCATCTGGGCGTGATCATCGACTTCATGGCCGGCGGAACACCTTCGCTTGGCCCCTGTATGAATCGCACACCGAAAGCGTGCAAAACCGTCGGTCTCTTGGGAACATATAATCCGACCACAGGGGCGGCCGCTATCGGTCATCGCTTCACAACGCTGCTGGGGAACCCGATCCACTCGATGGCCACAGGAACAAAAGTATCCTATCGTGGGATCCCCGTACAACAAGAAGCTCAGGCCCATGGCCGTTCCAGAATCCAACGGATCCGACGGACGACGGCGAAAAGCCAATCGGGCCAATCGCAAGGCCTCTCCAACTGTCCTTCCTTCGATCAACCCGCGGAAGAAAGGTTCCACCAGCTCCGCCGATAAATCCGCCGGAATTCGCACCACCGCCCCCACATAATGGGGCACACCCGCCTCGATCATCTCCTGGATCATGCCGGACAGAGCATTGGCTTCTCCGGCGGAGTCCCCCTGCACTCGGCCCGACTCGCAGGCAATCGCTACGACCAGCAAAGGCGGAGAGGTGCTCCCTTGGAAACTCTGGCGAAGGTCTTGGTTCGTGAATAGTTCATTTCGGCCCAAGATAAAACCGCTGGGGCCGTCCTGGGCGGGCCGGGCTACATAGTGCCCCATCAACAGAACCATCTCCCTTTGTCGAAAGGCTTCGGCCAAAGCCTCTTTTCGGACCGGACGAAAGGCCCGAACATCCCGAAACTCGATCATCTGCTGCGGTCGCAGGGGCAAGGAAGCAGGCCCTCTAGCGGGTTGGGCCGAAGCCCACACCTGGCGAAATCTCTCCCAGCGAGTCCGCAGATGCCTGGCCCCGGCTTGTTCTAGAAGCCCCTCCGGGTCCACCACGCTAAACGTCCGATAGGGAGCATTTCTATCCTCACCTGCCGAGGGGGTCCCCCGGTTCGGCGTCGGCGCCCTCTGCCCTGTGCCTACCAATTCTTTTCCGGTCGCATAACGATACGCTAAAAACTCCCCTCCAACCGCCATCCATTCCAAAGGAACCTCCGAAAACTCCCAAGGGCATTGGAAGATCACATGATCCAAGCCCGGAGCAGATTCCATCCACCGGACCAATGCCTCGGGAAGCAAACACTGCCGCAACGTCTCGGCCCGGTCTCGGAGTTTGAGAAGTCGAGATTCCAGATCTTGGGGACTGGCCCCGCTGGCGGCCACCCATACCATGTCCGAAAGGAGCGTATGCATCTGGCGGGAAAGGTCCCGTACGGCATCGGAGGAGCATAACGATTCATAACGAGAGCCTAATTGAGCCGACTGCCCCGCCGGGCGCCACTCCCAACTAAGACTCACCTGCTCCTGGTTGGTCTGGTACCGAAGAACCAACACGCCCATTCGTTTTTTCTCCCTTGACAGTAGCAGGCTGAAAAGCTGAGGGATTCAGCTTTCAGGGAGAATACCAATAACCCTCTCCCGCCCCCTCGGGGTTCCCCCTGCAACCAAACAGGCTCCCCCTCTGCAGAAGAAGTCGCCGTTGGGCGTCAGGTTTGCTTTCAGGCCCGTTTCGGAGCTTCTTCTCCTTGGGCGATAAAAAGACACAATTCTCGGCCATCGGAAACAACGATTTTCCAAAGTCCCGGCGGGCACTCCGGAAACTCTGCCTTGCCCTCTTGCAGCGGCACAGTGTCTCCAAATGGTCGTTGTTCGACTCCTTGGGGTGTGCGGATCAGCTCCAACAGGCGCACCGTTTCTCCAGACGCCGGCCCCGCCACCGAAACCTTCAGATGCAGATTTCCATGGGCAATTCGGTCCACGATGACGGTAACCCCATGCCTCCCATGCACCTGGAGTCTTGGGGGGAACTTGGGCGGCTTGGCAACATCCATCATCACCGGCGACGGCGCAAAAACCTCCCCAGATGCCCTGAGGTCCCATGGGATCCCCGGCCCTTGTTGGGACCAAAGAAGCCCTTCTACAGTATCTACAAGGACCACCGCCAGTGAACGGAACAAACCAGGCACGTTCATCAGCCACTTTTCCACTTCCTCCCAAACGGATCGAAGGGCCAAAGGCATCTGCTCGGCTTCTTCGAGTTGGATCGCCAAAGGCATCTGGGCATCTTTCATGGCTTGGACAATGCGGGCCATTTCCTCTTGAACTTGTGGACTGATGGCCAACCCCCTATGCACCTCCGCTTCTTCCTCCGCGGAGGCAATCCCTAACGCATAGTCCCATAAATGTCTTTTCACCGTTAGGGGGACTCCTTCCGGGAAAGCCTCCTCAGGAATAGGAAAAAGAATGTCCCTTACCATCATCTCCAGAGGATCTCGAAACGGCTCTCTTTCTTCTGACGCCATGGAAAGAACTCCTATCTCTTTTTAGGGTAACACCTTAGCCGAATGTAAGGGGGCGATGTGTCATTCCTGCGTAAGCAGGAATCCAGGCTTATTTTCCCCAGGTGGAAACCCAGACAATATGGACTTTTCGTATTTTCTGGATTCCCGCTTTCGCGGGAATGACACAGCCGATCCCTCCATTCGGCTAAAATGTTACGATTTCTCTAACTCCACTTTCAGAAAAAATGGGGCCTCTTAGGTTGACTGTATCCACCCGGCCAGGCCACTACAACTTGTAGGGGGTAAAAATCGGCTCGAACCCCACAGATTGTGATAATGACTTCCGGTGGATCCAGTCCACTTAGACCCCTCTCCCACACGACCATCCCCACCGAACAGCCAAGAATAAACAGTGGACGCTGCCGCAGCCAATCACGATCCATGCAACCATGCTGGTCCCAAAACCTTACCTCTTTCAATGCCAATGGGTTGAAGCAACCACCTCTGCTGGTTTCCAGTCCGGTTCTCCAAGGGCTTTGCACGGAAATGCCAGAGCATCATCCCGGCTTGTCCTTTGTTTTTCTACGGAAATTCAAAAAAAACTATTCACAAGGTTTTTGGGGCCAATGTTCTCGGAGGAAGTTGGCCACGGCGTTCTGATAGCGAAACACGGTGGACTGAGAAACGCCCAGCAGTCGGGCCACCTCCAGTTGAGACCGAATCCACGGAAGCCGACACTCTTCGTACTTTTTTCGTTGCAGTCGAAAAGCATTCAGTTTTCCCCGAGCTAAACTCCATCGCCTCCAAGCCTTTTGATACTCTACCCGGCGGCCTGGCAGTCCACACCGATCCTCTTCCTGGAGTTCCTTCCACCTCCCGTCCAATTCTTGGAGGGTCAGTTGGGAAGCTGCCCACTCCAGGTTCTCGAAATCTTTTTCACCCAATGCTTCCAATTCTTTTCGCATCCGATGGAGTTTTTTCTCTTCGGCTTGAAAATTTTGGAAAGCCTCGGCCAACTCGAAAGCTAATGTTTCCCGCTGCTCTTGGCAGAAATAATATTCTTTGGCAAGAGCGGCCATCTGCTCGGCGGAAACCCTTTGGCGAAGAATGGTTTGCGTGGCGGGGGTCATTTTTTCCACCGGCCAGTAGGCTTTGTACTTCAATTCAAACGCCGCTACTTCCAATTCCACTTCCTGCCCACGAGAGTGCATCTGGCCATAACGTCCCAATAACCGGCGAAGTTGAGTCTCCAAGCATTGTTGCGGCAACTCGTCTTGCCATTTCTCTGCCCAAGGCAAAATTTGATCCACATCCATTCCCTGGATTTCCCAAGGAAGATTTCTTTGTGGGGCGGCGATTTTTTCCACTACCTCCATCGCCCGCCATGTCAACCACCTCTTGAAAAACGGTTCAAACTCCCCTTCCGAGGGACAGAACGCCGCGGCGCACCGGTGAAAATATTCAACAGTAAACGCATTTTCCTCAAACGCATCCATCGCTTCGACCCAAAAGGAGGACGCCCGTTGCCTGCCCACCTGGTAGATGAGGATGCTCCCTAGGACCCCTTTGGGTCGATCCCCCGGAGGATAGACGCCGTAAATCCACTCCCCAAAAGCGGCCCAAAATTCGTTAAGGAGTTTTCGGGCTTCAGAGAAATCCTTCTGATGGACCGCTTCCAGAAAATCTTGAACCCGTCTGACGTACTCCATCCCCTTTCCCCTTTGAAGTCGATGGGAGAAAAACGTTTTTTATGATAACTTCCACGCTAAGGGTGGGGCAATCCCCCCTGTTGGGCAGCAGCCCTTGGCCCAATTCTCATTTCCCTGTTGATCTGGCAAATCCTGCCTCCGTTCCCGACCTTCTGGTAGGCAACTTGACTCGCCGGAAAAAGGCAAGGATCTTCTCAGGGTTCTCTTTCCACCGGATGGCTTTTTTATGCCTCGGACGCCTCGGCCGAAAAGAGTCTCTCTAGAAAGTTTTGTCCTTCCTGGCAGGGAATCCCTTTACGGATGGGGTATCGGTCCGGCGATTTCCGTTGTGATCTGGCCAGTATTTGGCGCAGGCGACGGAAGTTCGGCCCCTGTTCCGTTCGGCGCCCTGCTATGAATCTTTCCGACGGACCGTTTGGGATTTGTTCAGCAGAACTTGCCAAGAGGTCGGGAATTTTTTCCATCCCCGGAGGGGATTCTAAAGACGACTGAATAGTTTTTTCCCTCTTCGCGTACTGAACAGGTAGATCGCTGAGGAAAAAGCCGCACACTCCAAGGCCCACCAGGCGGCGCCTTTGGAGTTCAAATGTTCATATAAAATATACACATTTCTTCCCTCTATCCTTCTTTTTCTCCTAGGAGAACGGGTTATGGTTTCTGGAGATTTCTCGCCCGCCGCGCAGAAAAGTAAAGCCGGGGGAATTGTAAAAGCCATCTTCTACTTCCTATGGACTGGATTAGTCCTTTGGAGGCCTCCCACCGCCCCCCACACCTTCCCAGAGAGATCAGAAATCCTTAAAAACGGCAGTGAATTCGCCGAGGGCATGGACGCCCCAGCCTCCTTAGGATTCCTGGGATTGCTGCATGGGATTCTTGGAACAGAAGCGCTGCGAAAATCGGCTGGAAAAGTCGAAGAATCGCCCGGCTGGCCTCTGGGCAGCCTGCCCCGAACTCCGGTGATGCTGCCCTCTGGGAGCAGGCCGAACGGTTGGAACGGGCCTCGGGGGGAGGTCCAACTGCACTCGCCACGGTGCTCTCCGAGACGCACCTGGATCCAACAGGAAGAAGCAGCACTCTGGGCCCTGCCTCCCACGCCGGCGCCTCGACGTCCGGCGCCTTGGCCTATGGTGGATGGAACGGCCCGCTGAAAAAGGGGCTGCTCCGCAGTGACTCCGAATGAAATAGGTCCACGGAGTACATCACAGGGACCGGCGACGCATCCGAACAGACCGGCATTTTCCCCCTGGAAGTGTTTTACCTTGGAAGTAGAGTAACTTCACCCGGGAGGTCCTGGGCATGAAAAGCGACTATTCTTCGCGGAAAATCTACTGCCTATTGGGGACGCCGTTGGCGGCGTGGATAATTGTACATTTATTCATGCAGTGGTTCTGGGGGATTCTGCCGCCCGCACCAATCGGTCTGCCCAATCCTCTTCCTTTTTCTCAGTTTCCGGGCCTTGGGAACAGCGATTCCGAGGTCTCGCCTCGGGGTTCTTCTATGGGTTTCCATGCTTCCGATCAGAAAGCCGTCCCCTGCCTAAGAAAAACTGCCCCAAAAGAAAACGCCGTTCTTCCCGCCCCAAACTCAGACCTAAAAAAGATGGAAACCGAAGCAAGGATGGCTCTTCCTTCTGAGGAGTGGAGTCGCTTTAAAGTCTATATCGAACTCTTCCCGTCCCATCGGGGATAGGACAGAAAGGTATCGCGATCTCTCGGTCCCTTTTGAAACTCTGCCGGCACCGGATTTGAGGAGTAGAAAGCCGACAAGGGGCGCTCTCCCAAAACCCGCAATCCAGGAAATTCGAGGCGTAGTACCAATTCAAGATTCGGCTTTGCTTCGTCCAAGAATGGCCTGATTATCTTACCGAACGATAGGGTTGAAGGGTCTTTTAATGGGCTGAGGGTTGCCGGGCGAACTCCTGGCTGGCTTCCACCAGCACGGTCAGGTTTTCCGGCGGCACCCGGGGCGAAACGGAACAGGCGCTGCTAAGGATATAGCCGCCCCCGGGGCTGCCGACCGAAAGTCGCCAAAGGGCGTCCGCCTTGACTTCCTCCCGGTTCTTTTTCAGCAGGGTGTTCACGGGGTCGATATTGCCTTTGAAAAACAGCCGATCGCCCACCCGGCGCTTGGCGTCCGGCAAATCCACGTTGCCCAAAGGCGGCGGGTCCAGCGTGTCGATCCCGTCGATGGCGGACTGGGCCATCAGTTCTAGCCGATCGCCGATCCGGCCGCAGGTGTGCACATACACCGGAAGGCCTTCCTGGTGGACTGCTTCGACCACCTTGGCCTCATACGGAAGCACAAACTCCGCATATTGCCGGGGTGAGATGAATCCGCCGCCCGCAAAGGCCGACGAGATCAAAATCGCATCCACGCCCCGTCGGGCAAACCGTCGGGCCAGGTCGGCTGTGCCCTCCGCATACGCCGCCAAAATCGCATGGCACCGGTCCGGCTCGTCCAATAGATACACCAGCGCCTGCTCATACCCGAAAAGCTCCATCAGTTGGGTAAACGGCGAAAACACCTCCGCATGGACCGATACCTGCCCGGCCGTTTCCCCAAGGACCAAATCCACCGTCCGCCAGATGTAGTCCGGCCAATAGTGGTTTTTGTCAGGCCGGTACGGTTCCATACCGAAGTAGAAAGGATATTTCAGGCCGCCCGGCCCATGGGGATCGTCGTAGTAGATCAGGTCCGGATCGACCTCGTGGATGCTCGGCCGACGCCGGCCGCCGGCAGGAAAATGCTGTACATTGTCATCCGCCGGACAGCGGGCCATGTCCCCGTTTTTCCAATAAACGGTTTGGCTCCCGTCCGGATGTCGCTCGATCCGCTCGACCCACCGAAGCCAATCCGGGTCGGTCCCCAGCAGGTTAATCAAAATGCCGTCGAACCCGTAGCGACGCTGCAAGGTTACCAGCGCCCGGGCAAAACCTTCACTGGTAAACCAAAGATCCACCGGGCTGACATCGGTATTGAGCAGATAATGGCCGATGGCCAACTGACACATGACCGGCGTGCGATCGACCGGCCTGTGTCGCATGGCCGCCGCCACCCGCTCCCGCCCAGTCATCGGCACACAAGACATCCCACATCCCCTTTCTGGTTGGAACGAAGCCTTGTTTTTCTCCGGGAGGCATTCCTACTCTGCCGGGCCGATCCGTTACAGCCAGCCCATGTGGTCCATCCATTGGTAGAGCCAGGGATGGGTCCAGGGGTTCCAGGTGGGGTAGGCGGCCGAGACGACGGAGATGGCCAACAGCACCAGGGCCAGGCAGCGGCCCCAGCGGCGCTGGGCCAGCCAATCCACCGCCGGAATCATCCCCACCAACCAAAGCGGCGCCATCCAAAACGCCCATCGGAATCCACAGGCTTGCCCGCCGTAATTCAGTTCCTTGACGATCCCAATGTAAAAGACCAAACAGGCCACCGAGACCAAAAGTACACTGGCAGCCCAAGCCTGGAAACCTTTCTGCACCGGCCGGACCAGCCCCATGATCAAACCGGCTACCGTCAATAGCCAAATCGGCGTGAGCGAAAAGACCCCATGATGGCCGATCAGGGCGTGCAGGGCGTATTTGGCCCGGCTTGGTTCGCCCCGGTCGATCCCCTGGGGATTGCGCCAGTAGCTTTCCCGGACGATCTGCTTGTCGCCCCGGCGGACCGTGTATTCATAGTCGTACCAGTTTTCTTCCTTTACGGTTGTATGACGGCGGGCGTAGGGAGGAATCGGCGTGCCGTGGGCGATCCAATTGGTTCCGAGCATGGCGGCACCGACCACCACAGCCGGCGGCAACGCCCCAAGAAGCGCCCGGGTCGACGATTTCCACAACAGCCCTAAAAACAGCAACACAAAAAACGCCAAAGCGGGCAACTCGTTGGCCACGGCAAAGGCCCCGAAAAGCCCTGCCAGAACAAAAAGCCGCCAGCGCCGATCGTCGTCGAACCAGATCGGCGCAGCGGCGGCCAGGGCAATCATCGCACTGACCGCCCCCACCAGATGATTATTCAGCACCACGGCAAAGGTAGTCAAAAAGGTGCCGAAGACACCGGCCGTGAGCACAAACAGTTTGCTCCAGGTGAAAGCGGCCAATCGGTCGGCCAGCCGGGCCAGCAGCCAAAAGTACACCCCAAGCGGAATCACATTCACCAGGACCAACAGCGTTCGGCCTACGAGATAGGGATGTTCGGCCATCTTCCAGCCGAGCAGATGATAGAGGATCCAATACGGCCCGGCCAGGAGCGTGGGTAGGAGCGGCGGCTTGCTGGAGTACAGATGTCCTTCATTGGGCCCCAGGCCGCCCCGCCCCTCGGCGTCGTGCTTGATCATGTCGATCGTATCCCAGCCGGGCTCCTGGATCACCTTGTCGATGGCATACGGGACCCAACGTTTTTCCTTCCGGCCATTGACTTCCCGTTCGTCATAGACCCAAAGGTCCGGTTCCACCAGGGCCCGGACGGTGCACCAGCGGCTTCGGTCATTGCTGCTGAGAAACGGGCGCATCACTGAGAGCCGATCCCGCCGGTAGCTGGTTTCCCACGCCTGAAGGGCCTTTTCCAGTTCCGGGCCGGCCAACCCTTGGGCGATCAGCTCTTGCCGTTGGGCGGCCTTCGCCTTTTCCAACTCTTTGAGCCGCTCCGTATAAACATGAAGCATGTTGACCGAATCGACCGCCATGAGCCGACCCAACACCACCGCCACACCGGCGGTAATCACTACCCAGGCCACCGCCCGAAATGTCCGGGGCGAGGTTTTTTCTGCCGTAGCGGCTTCCGAAACGCTCATGCTGGATTCTCCCAAGGGGAAAAAGGTCCGTGACATTGAAGCCGAATGCAGGGCAGGGATGTCTCATTCCTGCGGAAGCAGGAATCCAGGTGCCTTGTGCCACCCAAATCTCCCTCACCCGGCGGTGCCTTTGGAACCGCCGGCCTCTCCCGCCAGAGGAGAGGCGATTTGCTTCATTCGGCTAACGTGTTACAAATGTTACGGTTCTGTTTTTGGCGCTGGTTTCGGGCTGGGCATGGTCTGGGCAGCCGAGGCGTCAGCGGTCAAGCTCGGCCCGGCAGACATCGGCCAAGAGGCGTCGGACGGCACGCATTCGGCAACTGTATAAGGCTTGGGGCCTGCGCCGTAGAGGGCGATCATTCCCTCGGCCACCAGGCCCAGGGCGATCCACTGGCCGCCCAGCACCAAAAGTCCCACGCCGCCGACGGCCAACGGTTGCAGCGGGAATCGGGCCACCAGCCACGTCGGCCACCAGGACGCCCAACTGCCCAGACAGTACACGAGCACCACCAGGCCCAACAACATCATCAGCAGACCTGTTACACCCAACAGGTGCTGCGGTCGGAACCCATAGGTGGTCAAGAACTTCACGGTCAGCAGGTCCAACACGCCTTTGACCGCCCGAGTGGGGCCGTATTTCGATCGGCCAAATTGCCGGGGCCGATGATGGACCGGCACTTCGGTCACCCGAAAGCCCCGTGCTGCCGCCAAAACCGGCACCAACCGATGCATCTCCCCGTAAAGCCGAACCTCCCGCACCACCTCCCGTCGATACGCCTTCATGCCGCAGTTATGGTCGTGCAGACGCACGCCGGTTAGCCGACGCACCACATAGTTGAAAATCCGAGACCCGATCACCTTGCCCCAAGGGTCCTGCCGATGCTGTTTCCAGCCGCTGACCAGATCAAAGCCTTCCTCTAGTTTGGCCAGCAGCTTGGGGATTTCGTGGGGATCGTCTTGCAGATCGGCGTCCAGGGTGATGATATGTTCCCCTTGGGCGGCGGCAAAACCGGCGTCCAATGCCGCCGCCTTGCCAAAATTCCGCCGAAACCGGATGCCCCGGACCCGGCTATCCTGCTCGGCCAGACGCCGAATCACCTGCCAGGAACCGTCCGTCGAACCGTCGTCAACGAAAATGATCTCCATCGAATATCCCTGGGCCGAGGATACCTCCACCAATTCCTGATGGAGCTTTTCCAGACTCGGCTCTTCGTTATACAGAGGGATCACCACCGAAAGCATCTGCCGAGGTTCCTTTTCCTATCTTTGGCGATGGGTCAACACTGGCTCCGGGAATCGCTCTGCCCGGGAGAGCGTTTAGGAATGCTCCAATAACTTCCGTATAGGATAGCCGATATTGCCAATTCTGCCACTAGCCAGACCAATCGCAAGAGCACCGCACTGGCCAGAGCGACGGCATTGCCCACCTGCGGGGCCAATAGACTCAATAGCACCGCTTCCCGGACCATCAGCCCGCCGGGGACCAGGGAGACAAACCCGGCCACCACGGCCAAGGCCGCTGTGGCGGTCCAGAGAGCCCACTGGTCCATATTAGCCCAATGGACCTGCACCCCCATCCCGGCCAGACAACAGCCTAAACTCAGCCCTAAAACCAACCAACACACCGCCATATAAGCCCATCCCAGGAGCATGGTGGGTAGGCGGTATCGGTCGGCGGTTTCCAAGATCGTGCCCCCATTCCCAGGCCAGCGGAGCCAACGCAGGGCCAGTCGCACTACCGAAGGCAAGGTGGGCAGTCCAGAAACCACCATCAGCCCTAGTGACAAAAGCATCAGCCAGGGATGGTCGCGAAACTGGGCCAACAAAATGGCCAACGCGATAAACGCCCCTACGGCCATCATGGTAAGGGTTTCGATAAAGGTGCTGACCGCGGCCAGTCCTAAATGGACCTGCTGGCCGGAAATCAGACCGGCCCGCAACACAATGACCATCGCTTTGCCCGGTACATATTTGCCCAGATGGCTGATATAGTAGGCCCGGAGGCTATCGACAAGGCGGGGTTTTTGGCCCAGACGGTGGAGCACGTGGTGCCAAAAAAAAGCCGGGCCAATCAACCCCACCAGATAACCCCCACCCGAGAGGACAAGCCAACCCCACTCCAATCGCCAATGACCTTCCCGAAGTTCCTGCCAACCTTCCACCAGGGTTTTTCGGACAAACCATAGGACCAGCAGGACCACCAGGAGTTTGGCCAGCCTCAGGAGCCATTTACGAAGGGGAGGCCGGGTGGGTTTCTCTCGAATGGATTGCATAATATAGGAAAAATAAACAATATAGGTAAATGCAATCCCCCTGCCAGAAGGGGAAAGGTCGCGAAAAAAACACCTTCCTCCCCCTAGGGGATACTCCCACCAGGGGACACCCACCTTAAGCTAATAGAACTTAACACGCTCCCTTTCTCAAGTGCCCCTCCAAACACAGAACGCTCGTTCGGGGGGGGGCGAATGGGAGCCAAAGGGGGATTGGGGTGGGGAAGGTTCGTTTCTGCTTGGGAAGGAATCCCGATGCCTGGCCGCCTTCGTTCCTTGGGCATATAGGTTGACGGTATCCACCGGGACCAATTGCCGCCCTCTGTGGAGTCCGAGCGATGTTTCGCCCCTCCAGGTCATAGGGGCCTGCCGATGGATACAGTCTAACCAGGCGACTTGGGGCCGTTTGGAACCTAGGGGTTCTATGTGCGGCAAAACCAGGCTAACGAGCGAAGGACCCATTCCTGGCATCTGGTCTATGGCCGTCCTCATCCAGGTCTAGTTAGGTGGGCAGTTCATAGCCGGCTCGGCGAGGTCGGCTCAGCAGTTTATTGGCTTCGTCGCAATTGGTGAACCGTTCGGCCGCCGGGTCCCACCGGAGGACTTCGCCCACTCGGCCCACTTCCCGGACGATATTGACCAGGTAGCACAGGGTGGTGGAACGCTGGCCGATCTCAATGTCCGCCGTGCACCGGCCCCGGGTTTTAATACACTGGAGCCAATTTTCGATATGGTAAGAGGTTTCCGGTCGGGTGATGGGGCCGGGATTGTCCGGCGAACGCACAATGTCTTTCGGATTACTGGCCAGCTTATTCCGGTTGATTTCGATTTTTCCTTGTTCACAGACGAAGATGGCGCCCAGGCCGGGGCCACGGTCGCCGTCCAAATGAAGTTTCAGTTCGGTGCCGGTGGCGAACTTCATGGTTACTTTGGCCCGCGGCCCCTTCAGTTTAGCCATGGAATGGTAGTCTGTCCCGGTGTCGATGTCGCCGGTTTCGCCCAGGACCAGGCCGCCGACGGTCTCCCGAGGGACGAACCGGCCGCTTTCGCGCACCTCGCATTTTTCTTCCAGGATGATTTCGACCGGGCCGGTATCGTCGGTCCCCAGGGCGCGGTTGACCTGGTCGTAGGAATGGGTCCCCCAGCCGGTTACGCCGAAGCATAGTCCGCCGCCGTCGTAGTCCCACCATCGGGCCCAGCCGTGGTGCAACGCCGGATGATACGGCCGATACACGGCCTGATTGGTCCACTCGTCCCACCAATTTTTCCGTCCGCCGGGTGGCAGAGGCTGTTCGGGCTGATCTTTCCAGCGGTCTGGGCCGATGAAGTTGGGGGCGATCACCGTCAAGCATTTGCCCAGTTTGCCGGTCTTCACCAGGTCGCTGGCCCAGTTGTTGATCGGCATGGACCGCTGCTGGGTGCCCACCTGGGTAACCCGGCCATATTTGCGGGCGGCCTGGACCATCCGCCGGCCTTCCTCGATGGTTAGGCACATCGGCTTTTCGATATATACATCTTTACCCGCCTGCATACACAAGATGGTTACCCAGGCCCGGGCATGGGTGGTGGTTTCTACCATGACCGCCTGGATACTCTTTTCCTTATCGAGCATCTGCCGAACATCGTCATAAATCTTCCAGGGTTGGCCTTGACTGAGGTCTTTGGCGAACTTTTCGGCGGCCGGTAGGTAACAATCGCAAACGGCCACGATGTTCATCGCCAGGCCGCGGGATTCGCCGACAATCCCTCTGGCTCGGCCGCCCAAACCCACAATGGCCACATCCACCCGTTCAGTAGGCGCCGGGCCTGCCTCGCCGCCCAGCACCTGCCGCGGCACGAAGATCGGCAACGCCAAGCCGCCGCCTGCTCCTACCAAAAATTTCCGACGCGTCCAAGAGCGATGCATACCGGTTCCTTTCTGTTAAAGGTAAACAGGAGGGTTTTTACTCGGAAGGATTTCCCCAGGGAAGTGCTGAGAGTCCCTGCGGAACAACCAGCAATTCATCGTCTCCCCAAGGTCAGGCCGCTAACCTGCATTTCCTCCAAAGAGTATTGGGGGGTCGGTTGCTTCAACGCTCCAAGAGAGGACATATTTTCAGGAAGGCCAGGTAGAGCCAACATCTCTACGGAGTGCGTATTTATCCCCGGAGGAAGCGGGCCATGTATTCTTTTAGTATCCTTTTGACCGATGCGGGTGTCAACCGCCCGCTTGCATCTCAGGAGGAAACGGAGATAATAATGTCTGCATGAGCCAGACTCCGCATGGGTAAATGGAACGGGCGATTTTTCGGACCTGCTTTCTTCGCATGGATCATGGGGAGTGCAAAGGTCCAGAGGAGAGAACGGCTCCATGGACAGCTTTGGGCAACGGCCGGAAGAGGCGGAACGTCGGGTTTTGGTGCAAGCTGCCGAGATAGCTCGGCTGGCCGGGGCCTGGGCCCATGAAATTCGCAATCCCCTTTCGGTCATTCAACTGAATATCGAACTGTTGGCCGAGGACTTGGCCAATCCTCAAACTCCCCAGGAGCGCCGGGTATTGGCCAAGCTGCAAATCATCCAAAAGGAATGCAAACGATTGGCGGACATGGTAGAGAATTTTTTGGCCTACATCCGTCCTCGGCCGATGCGGTTTGGGCCGGCCCATTTGAATGAGCAGGTGCAACGGGTTTTGAAGTTTTTTGCCCCCAAGGCGGCCGAAGCAGGTATCGAAATCGTCGATTATCTGGCGCCGGATTTGCCCAGCGTCCTTTTGGATACAGAAGCCTTCTACGGCGCCCTGTTGAATCTGGTGTTGAATGCTCAGGAAGCCATGCCGTCCGGCGGCCAGTTGGTGGTCCGTACCTATGCGATCGGCGACAAGGTGGCCCTGGACCTGATCGACACGGGCGTCGGCATGGACGAAAAAACCTGTGCTCAGATTTTCGATCCGTTTTTTACGACCAAACCGGGCGGCTCCGGTCTGGGGCTGCCAACGGTCAAAAAGATCATCGAAGCCCATGACGGCGAAATCACGGTCCAAAGCCAATTGGGCCGAGGCACCAAAGTCACCGTCAAACTTCCTGTCCCCCCCCGTTTACCTGCCGAACCCCCTACCGCTTAACATCCAGAGTTACTCTCGTGATGGCCCAGTTGGCGTTGCTTGTTGTGGAAGGGATAAGCTCTTTTGTCCCAAGGGGAAACTGTTTTGGCCGGCCCAAACCGAGGAGGCAGTTTTGGTTAGGGCATGGAAGAGGTCTTTATGACGAGGAGGTATTTTATGAGGGTACGTCTAGGCAATCTACACAATATGAGAAAAATAGCGGTTTTAGTAGTTTTGGGAGGAATGGGCTGTTTTGTTGGAATAACAAATCTGCCCCTCCTGGGGATTCCCCCTTCTGCCTTGCTAAACGAACCGAAAACTCTTCAAGCCGCCGAAGCCCCAAAAACCACTCCCACCCCGTTGCGGCTCTACGTTTCCCCCCAAGGCCAAGACACCTGGAGCGGCCGATTGCCGGAACCAAACTCGGATCGGACCGACGGCCCCCTGGCCAGCCTGGAAGCGGCCCGAGATGCGATCCGCCGACTCCGTGCGCAAGGGCCTTTGCCGACGGGCGGCGTAGCGGTCCTTCTGCGCGGCGGGACCTACTACCGAGACAAGACCTTTGAGCTATCGGCCGAAGACTCCGGCACCGCGGAAAGCCCGATTGTTTATCAGGCGATGGAAGGGGAAGAAGTGCGATTGGTGGGCGGTCCAGCGGTGTCGAACTGGACGCCGGTGCAGGATCGGGCTGTTCTGGATCGGTTGGACCCAGCCGGGCGGGAGAAAGTTGTTCAGGCCGATCTGCGGGCAACGGGAATTACGGACTACGGTCAGCCCAGCGGCGGCGGACTGGAACTTTTCTTCAACGATCAGCCGATGACCTTGGCCCGCTGGCCTAACCAGGGCTTTATCAAAATCGAAAAAGTCTTCGATCTCCAGCCGGTGAATGTCCGAGGCACAAAAGGCGACCATGTAGGCCGCTTCGTCTATGAAGGCGACCGGCCGAGCCGATGGGCCGACGAAAAAGACGGCTGGGTCCACGGCTACTGGTTCTGGGATTGGTCGGACCAGCGTCAACGGATCGCCTCCATCGAGCCGGAAAATCGCATCCTGAACATCCAGCCGCCCTACCATCATTACGGATACCGAAAAGGGCAGTGGTTTTACGGATACAATTTGCTGTGCGAGTTGGACCGGCCGGGCGAATGGTATCTGGATCGGCAACGGGGGATATTGTATTTTTGGCCGCCAGACCGGATCGACAAAGGCCGGGCGGTTGTTTCGGTGGTGGATACGCTGGTCGTGGCCCGAAAGGTCCATTGGGTGACGTTTCAGGGATTTATTTTGGAAGCAGCCCGGCGGGATGCCGTGGTGGTGGAAGATAGCCAGCGGTTTCGGGTGGCCGGTTGCATCGTGCGGAATCTAGGAGGGACGGGGATTCGGATTTCCGGCGGCCGGGAATGCGGCGTGTCCGGCTGCGAAATCTATCAGACCGGCGGAGGCGGCATAGCCATTTCCGGCGGCGATCGGAAGACGCTCAGCCCGGCCCGCCATTACGCCCTGAACAATCATATCCATCACTACGGCCGATGGTATCGGATGTATCAGGCGGCCGTTTCTTTGGACGGCGTCGGCTGCCGGGTCGCCCATAACCTGATGCACGACGCCCCGCATCAGGCGATCGGCTTCAGCGGCAACGACCACCTGATCGAATACAACGAAATCCACCATGTTTGCCTGGAGTCCAACGACGCCGGAGCGATTTATGCCGGGCGGGACTGGACCATGCGGGGCACGATGATTCGATATAACTTCATGCACCATATCACCGGTTTCCAGGACAAGGGATGTATGGGTGTTTATTTGGACGATATGTTTTGCGGGACGGCGATTCAGGGCAATGTGTTTTATCGGGTCACTCGGGCGGCCTTTATCGGCGGCGGTCGGGATTGCCTGGTGGAAAATAATCTGTTTGTCGATTGTAGCCCAGCGGTCCACGTCGATGCCCGTGCCTTGGGATGGGCCGCCTATTCGGTACCTACCACGATGATGGAACGGCTCCGGGCCATGCCCTACCAACAACCGCCCTGGTCCGAACGGTATCCCGCCTTAGTACGGATTTTGGAGGAGGAACCGGCCGCCCCACGCGGCAACCTGATCCGCCGCAATGTTTGTGTCGGCGGCAAATGGCTCTCCCTGGACCCGAAGGCCAAACCCTATTACAAAGAAGAGGAAAACCTGATCGACGGAGATCCGCCTTTTGTCGATCCGGCCAAGATGGATTTCCGCCTCCGGGACGACTGGCCGGTGTTTCAGAAGATTCCTGAGTTTCGGCGGATTCCTATGGACCGGATTGGCCTCCAACGGGACGCCCAAGGCCGACGGATTCCGATGGAGGAAGATTTTTCCACGTATTGGACGCCATATCGTCAATAGCTCCGCCGCTAAAAAACGCACCTTATCCTGTAACCGTTCATGGGCCAGGCGATTATCGGTCATGTCGAAGACGAACAGACCTTCCGGATCATTGGAGAGGCCCTCCATGCGGAGCGGCCGTATCTCCGCCTAAGCCGGGTCGAAGTGCAGGGCGAAACGGAACTAACCCCTGAAGAAGGCGGCATGAGGGTATTTTGGATTTATCGGGGCGGGGGCGAGGTGTTTTTGCCCGCTGGCTACCGGACCCAGGAAGGCGACGGCCAACCGCTGCCGTCCGATTATCAGCCCCAGCCCATCAACGCCGCCTTTGCCGATCTGCTTCGGAAAATCCGAAACGGTGTTTCTACGGTTCGGCCGGAGGCGCGGATTCCGGTGCAGGCCATTCTGGCCCGATGGAAAGAGGAAACCGTGTTTGTGGGCGATATAGGGGGCGAATTGTGGAAATTAGAACACATGGCCCGGCCTTGGGCCCACGACGAAGACACAGAAACCGCCTTGGTCGCACTATTTTCTCTCTATCGGTCCGAAGGGTACTCGGTGAAGCGGTCGGCTGGGTGGGAGCGGCTGATGGAAGGGGACCAACTGATTGCGGCCGGCCAGGAACGGGTCCGGGTCCGGGGCGTTTTTGCCTGCCTGGGCATGGAACACACGGGCCGGACCGAAAGCCATGTTTCGACGGTGCGTCGGCTTCGTTATTTGGCCGACACGGCTGGCGGCTGCAATCCGGATTTCGATCCGTTCCGCCGTCTGCCGCTGACCTGGTATATGACCGCCCCTGGCGACGCGGACGACGGCGTTAATTGGGTCAATAGCCATGTGGTCAATATCCCCCGGGAAACCTCGCCCAGTCATTTTCATCCTTCTCGGCCTGTGCGGGGCGGGCAATTGCAGACGGAAATGTACCTGGTGCTGGACCCGGCCAGTTATCGACTGAACACCTATGGCCGGACGGCCTCGCTCGTTGTGTTTCCAGACTTGCGGGACTTACGGCGGTATGAGGAACATCCCTTGACGCAGGGTACTTTCGTATATATTCCGCCGGGCACGGGGCATCGGGGCTTGGATGTGTTCGTCAATGTGTTGACGCTGCCCGGTTTCAAGCCGCACAATGAATACTACATCGACCGGGACATCCTGGACCAAACCGGCGGCCAATCGCCCTACAATGAGACCCTGTTGGACGCCAAGAATTACAGCCGCATCGAACACCTCTTGGCATAAGCACTTCCGTCGCCTGCGGCGCGGAGGCCCATGGAGGTCGTATAAAGATATTTCCTTTTGGGTAACACTTTAGCCGAAGGAACGGGCACGCTGGTCGTACCTGATGGCGGACCTGAAAGGCAGGTCCCTCCAGAGATGGAGGGGCACGCTGGTCGTGCCCGTCGAGCAGCTTCATTCGGCTAAAGTGTTACCTTTTTTGCGGCCCTTGGCGTGTATTGACTCTGCCGAGACGGGCAGATAACCTAATTGTCAGAACATGAGTCCATAAGAGAAAGGGGCCTTCCGATCGCGTATGCCTTTTGAGTAGGGTCGGGGAGCGGAGGAGACCATGTATTCCGTTTCCCCTGGTCCGAAATTTCCATCCGCCTGAAGACTTTTTGCTCGCATGGGGAGTTGTTGAACCCAGTTTTTCAGAAGGGGTCTTTTTATGAATACGCCCATTTCACGTCGGCAGGTGTTGCAAGGGGCGGCGGCCGCTACCGCCACCTGGTCTATCGGATGGATCTGGACTGGCCGGGCGCAGGCGGCGCCGCCGAAAATCGAACTGCTGGAAACCAAGGTCATTTCCCATCAGGCGGAGCTTTATCACGGTTGGCCGACCGTGGCCCGCCGACGCAACGGCCAACTCCTGTTGGTCTATTCCGGGGGCCGGGAAGGACATATCTGTCCCTTCGGTCGGGTGGAAATGATGCGCTCCGACGACGAGGGCCAGACCTGGGGCTGGCCTTGCGTGCTGATGGACACCGAAATCGACGACCGCGACAGCGGTGTGCTGGAAACCGCCCAGGGCAGCATCCTGGTAACTACGTTCACTTCCCTGGCCTATGAAGGGATTTTGACCAAAGAGGAACGGCTTGCCGCCGAAGGGAAAGCAAGCTGGACCCCAGCCCGGCTGCGGCGTTGGCAGGCCGCCCACCGTCGCCTGCCCGCAGAACAGCGCGATGCCATGCTCGGGCAATGGATGCTCCGCTCCACCGACGGCGGGGCCACCTGGTCGGCCCCGTATCGGGTGCCAGTCAACAGCCCTCATGGCCCCTTCCAGATGCGAAATGGCCGATTGCTCTACGCCGGCAAAGAACTCTGGCACACCAAGGAGCAGCGGATCGGTGTGTGCGAATCGACCGATGATGGACAGACATGGACTTGGCTTGCTACCATCCCCACCCGGCCCGGCGATGACCATCGCCAGTATCACGAACTGCACGGCGTGGAAGCGGCCGACGGACGGCTGGTCGTCCAAATCCGAAACCACAACAAGGCCAATGCCGCCGAAACGCTGCAAACCCATTCCACCGACGGCGGCAAGACGTGGGCCGTCCCTTATGAAATCGGCGTCTGGGGGTTGCCGTCGCACTTGCTGCGGCTGAAAGACGATCGGCTTCTGATGACCTACGGGCATCGTCGGCCCCCGTTTGGCGTGCAGGCCCGCCTGAGCGAAGATCACGGCCAGCACTGGTCCGAGGCGATCCTGATCGCCCAAGACGGCGCCGGCGGCGACCTGGGCTATCCCAGCACCGTGCAACTATCGGACGGCTCCCTGCTGACCGTCTGGTACGAACTGATGAAAGACAACCCCCGGGCCGGCCTCCGACAGGCAAAATGGAAACTGGTATAAGATAGTTGTAACACTTGTAACATTTTAGCCGAACGAAGGGGGCCGATGTGTCATTCCTGCGCAAGCAGGAATCCAGAGTTTCTTCCCGCGCAAGCGGCAGTCCAGAAAGTATCCCAGAGTTCTCGTTGGCCCAGTAGGAACACCGTAGCAGGCACAAAACAGCCTGGGTTCCTGCGTAAGCAGGAATCCAGGCTTCTTGGGCCGCAGAAATCTCCCTCACCCGGCCTGGCCTTCGGCCAGGCCGGCCTCTCCCGCCAGGGGAGAGGCGATGTCTTGCATTCGGCTAAAATGTTACCCATTTTTACATCCTTATCGACAATAGATAGGAGACCTAGCAATGGCTGGCAACCTGACGCGGCGGAATTGGCTTCGGTGGACGGCGGTTTTGGGCGCCGGTGGCTGGACGAATGTTCCCAGCTTTTTTGGTTCTGCGGCTGCTCGAGCGGCCCAGCCCGACCAAAAACTTCCTCCTTGCCGGGCGATTACCAAAGGGCCGAAGTTCCACTGGTTCGGCTACTACGACAAATGGCAGTTCGATCCCACGGATCGGTATGTGCTGGGCATGGAGGTGGATTTTGAGCATCGTTCGCCCAAGCCGGAGGATGGAGTGCGGATCGGCATGATCGACCTGGCCGACGGCGACCGGTGGACCGAACTGGGGACCAGCACCGCCTGGTGTTGGCAGCAGGGGTGCATGTTGCAATGGCGGCCCGGCTTTGCCGACGAAATCCTCTGGAACGATCGGCAAAAGGACCACTACGTCTGCCATATTTTGAACGTCAAGACCGGCCAGAAACGCACCCTGCCGATGGCCATTTATGCCGTGAGCCCGGATGGTCGGTGGGCCGTCAGCACCGATTTTCGCCGTCTGGGCGATATGCGGCCGGGCTACGGCTACAACGGCATCCCTGACCCCTACGCCGACCAATTAGCCCCCAAAGATTCCGGCATTTGGCGGGTGGATCTGGAGACCGGAAAAACGGAGCTGATCATCAGCCTGGCCGACATAGTCAAGCTCCCGTTTCCCCACGGCCAGTTCGGACAAGCGAAACATTGGTTCAACCATCTGCTGGTCAACCCGGACGGAAGCCGATTTGTGTTTTTGCACCGTTGGCGTGTGCCGGAAAAGCCGGGACATACCACGCGGATGATCACTGCTGCGCCGGACGGCTCCGATCTGAGGATTATCGACGACAACGGTCTGACCAGCCATTTCATCTGGCGGGACCCAAAGCATATCCTGGTTTGGACCCGGAAGCTAAAACGGGACGGCTTTCTGCTGTTGGAAGACCGCGCCGGCGGCAGCGTCGAAGAAGTGCTGATGACCGGCGACGGCCACTGCAATTATCTGCCTCAACGCCGCTGGTTCGTCTCGGATACCTACCCGGACCGGGAGCGCAAGCAGCATTTGTATTTGTATGATACGGAGCGGAAAGAGCGGATTCCGCTGGGCGCATTTTATCAAGGGCCGGAGTATCGGCAGCCGCCGTTTTATGAATGGCGCTGCGATCTGCATCCCCGCATCAGCCGCACCGGCAGGTACATCTGCATCGATTCCGTCCACGAAGGCGGCCGACAATTGTATCTGATCGACATTAGGAACATTATCCAGGCTTGATTATCGGCGACGCCAGGCCAATAGCGCCACCACAGCGAACCCCAAGGCGGCCAAGATTCCAGTGGCCGGTTCCGGAACCGGATTGGCGATGATCTGCAATCCGGCGATCCGTGCCCGGTCATCCAGCGGTGTGTTGCCGTTGGTCAGATAGACGTTGAAGTTCGGCCCGAAGAAGTCGCCCAGCACCACATAGTTGCTGGTCTAGCCCATTTGGAGGGCGGCAATGGCTTCGTCCTGCGTGCGGGCCGTGCTTTCCACCAGACCCAGGCTAGGCGTGTAATTGCTGCCATTGGCCTCGTAGGCCCATTTCACGGCCGTGTTGCCCAGATTATCGGTTACCCGGATTTCAAATGCTCCGCCGCTATCCGTGTCGTAATAAACGATCACTTTGTAACCAAACGGATTGGCAAACGCCTCGTCCAGCCCAACCACCCGAATCAAACTGCCGGCGGCATTGTCCAAATAACCTTTCAGCAGCAGACCGTCCTGGGTACTGGTGTCGGCGCCGGACTGCCAGGTATTGGGCACATCGACGGTAATTCGGGCCGTGGTATCCAACCCATTGGAATCCTTTAGGGTTACATTGGTTACATCCGGATTGTCCCAGGCAGGGCCCATGATATTGTTCCAATTGCCCAGGGGCACAGCACCGGCAACGCCAGTAACCTGATAAGCGCCATAATTATTCTGGCCGCCGCCGACGAAATTGACGCTGATCCGGCCGCTGGAGATCGGCGGCTGTCCTTCGATCATATCCAGATGAAAGACTCGATCGCCGCTTACGGTGCTCGGAGGATAGCCGTTGTGCAAGGTGAGGGTTGTACCGCCCACGCCGTTGGCGCCGGAACTGTAGGCCACGCCCCCCAGATAGGCCATATTGTTGGTCGTATTGGAAGTAACAAACCCATTGCCTGCCGCACCGACATCAAATCCATAGAGTCGATTGGAGGCCAATTTCACCGGCACGTCGAAGATAAAGGTGATATAGTCCCCCGGAATAATCGGCACTGCATTGGCCGTTTCGACATAAATCGGTGTAAATGTCGTGCCGTTGACTTCGCCTACCCGAATGGTAAAGGTGGTTCCGGTGGTGGTGTTGTTGAGATTTTGAAGTGTAACCGCTTTGAGCGTGTAGCCGCCCGGATAACTTCCGGTGGTAAAGGTTTGGCCTTGCACCGGGCGGTTGGACCAGATGTGGCCCTGATCGCCGCCGAGGTCTTGGCCGCCCACCAGTTGGGCAATATCCGCTCCATCTACGGTGGGGGCCGTTTGGGAAACGCTCATGATGGCCCCCTCTGCCTGGGAAAGCCACCCCATCCCTAAAATTCCCACCACTTCCATCAGCACAAAGAATCGTTTCATGGCAATACCTCCCTTGAAAGAACCCAAGAAAACATGAGAACTTATATTCTCCGTGCTGGTCCCCCCAAGCAACACGATCTGCCTTCCAAGCTTTGAAAGGACGAACTGGTTCCCCGAGCTAGCAGAAACCTTGATAGGGTTCATTTTACCTCTAAAGGGGGATGGAAGCAACATTTTCTTCTAATGCGGCTGGAAAATCTATTCGGAAGCAGTTTGACGCAAAAAGGTAGCCTTCGGGAGGGTATTTAAGCGGTAGGGCCCTTGGCAGAACCCGCCCCAAGCAGTACAAATGTATCCAAAATATCCCCTGAGGAAGGACGGCAGGATGACGCAACTGACGCAGGAGCAGGCCAGAGCGGTGCAGGAGCGGCGGGTCTCGGTGGCGCTATCGGCCGGGGCGGGCTGCGGCAAAACCCATGTGTTGACCCAGCGGTTTTTGAGCTACTTGGACCCGGAGGCAACGGGCGGCCAACCGACGCGGTTAAGTGAACTTGTGGCGATTACGTTCACGGAGCGGGCGGCCCGAGAGATGCGCGTGCGGATTCGCCGGGCTTGCCGGGCTCGCCTCCTGGCCGCTCCCGATGACTCCACGGCTTCCTATTGGCTCAGCCTGGTCCGAGAACTGGACTCGGCCCGGATCAGCACCATCCATTCCTTCTGCCGCCAGTTGCTTCAGCGGTATGCGGTGGAGGCCGGGCTGGATCCCCATTTTCGGGTCCTGGAAGAAGCGGAGGCCGAGACCCTGCTCCTGAGTCTGCTGGACGACGTGTTTCGGCGTCGGCTAACCCAGCAGCAGGAACCCTTCCTCGATCTGCTCGCCTCGTACCGCTTAGAGAACCTGCGCGATATGGTGCTGGATCTCGTGGAGGATCGGCTCCAGATCGACTTTGCCTATTGGACTCAGCGGACCCCAGAGGAATTGGTCCAGCATTGGGAAAAACTTTACCACGAGTGGTTTTCCGCTTATCGGATGGAGTTCCATGCCGACCAGGATGTTCAAAACCTTCTGCAACTCATCCGATCGGGCAAGAAAGTTTCGGAGGCGCTGCGCCGGCGATGGGATCAGATCGAGGGAACATTAAAAGCCTTACCCCACACCAACAACCTGCAAGCCGACATCCATTCTCTCCAGGAAAATGCTAAGGTCCAGGGTCTGACGGCGAAATCGCACTGGCCCGATGAGGATTTTTATACCCAATACAAAGAGGCGGCGAAGAAGTTTCGAGACTCCGCTCTGAAGAAGTTAGAAACTTTTTCCCGTTGGCCGGAGCCTTCGGAGCTAGAGGCGTTGGCCCGAAAGACCTTACATCTGGCCAGTTTGGCCTACGAGGTGTTCCAGGAGTACGAGGAGGAAAAACGTCGGCAATCGGCCTTGGATTTCGACGATCTGGTGGCCGAGGCGGTTCGGCTTCTGCAGGGGCCGTTTGCTGAGGACATCCGACGCCAACTAGCCGCCCAAATCCAGCATCTGCTGGTCGATGAGTTCCAAGACACCGATCCGACGCAGGTTCGGCTCATGGAACTTTTATGCGGGGAGGATTTCCTCCAAGGAAAACTCTTTTTCGTGGGCGACTATAAGCAGTCGATCTATCGGTTCCGCGGGGCCAGGCCGGAGGAGTTCCATCGGCTGCGGTCGAACACGCCCCAGTCGGGCCGACTGTCGCTGACGGTCAATTTCCGCAGCCAGCCGGGCATCTTGGATTTCGTCAACGCTTTGTTCTGCGAGGAGTTCAACCGCCTATTTTCGGAAAAATCCAAACAGCGGTCCGAATCCGAAAACTCCCAGACGCCTGCCGAAGAACAGTACGAACCGCTCCGGCCCCATCGGCCTCAGCTTAATCCAGAGCCGATCGTCGAGTTCCTCTGGGCCAAGGCAGAAGAAAACCTCCCGGCGGAAGAAGAGTCCGAGGAGCCGGCCGAGGAGGCCGATTCGACTCAGGAGTCCGAGGGGGACGGGAAAATTCGGCGTCGAGAGGCCGACTGGATCGCCCGCCGCATCCGCCAACTGCTGGACTCTGGCCAGCCGTTGGTCCGGGACGAGCAGTCGGCCAAACAAGGCCAAGAACGACTCCGACCGCCTCAGCCGGGCGACATCGCCATCCTGTTTCGCACCTTATCGGATGTGTCTCTCTACGAAGAGGCTCTCCGGCAGTATGAGATTCCTTATTATTTAGTGGGCGGCCATGCCTTCTACGCCCAACAGGAAATCTATGATTTGGTGAATCTGCTCCGGGCGATCCAATCGCCGCTGGATGCGGTGGCGTTGGTGGGAGTGCTCCGGAGCCCGTTTTTTAATCTGCATGATGAAACTTTGTATTGGTTGGGCAAACATCCCGAAGGTCTTTGGGCTGGGTTGTGTGCCCAGAATCTTCCGGCGGAATTGGAACCGGCCCAGCGTCGCCAGGTCCGGTTTGCCGCTTCCCTCTTGCAGACCCTCCGGGCCAATAAAGACCGCCTCCCCATAGCCGAACTGGTGCAACAAGCCCTCCAACAGACCGGCTATCAGGCCGCCGTGTTGGCAGAATTTCTTGGGCAGCGCAAATTGGCCAACCTGCAGAAACTCCTCGACCTGGCCCGGCGAATGGATCAAACCGGCCTGTTTAGCCTGGCCGATTTCATCCTCCAACTCAGCGAATTTGTAAGCCGTCAACCCAAAGAACCGTTGGCCGCCACCTTGCCTGAAACCTGCGAAGTGGTCCGGCTCATGACCATCCACCAGGCCAAGGGACTGGAATTCCCCATCGTGATTGTGGCGAACCTGGATCGTAAAATCCGGGGATCGACCGCAGCAATCGCCTTTGATCCGTCCTACGGCCCGATCCTCAAACCGCCTTCGGACTTCGATAAAGAAAAACCGAGCGTTTGGGATCTGTATTGGCATGAACAACACAAAGCAGAACGGGAAGAGTCGATGCGGATTTTTTATGTGGCCGCCACACGGGCCGCCGACTATCTGATCCTTTCTGCCGGTTGGGGGAAGAAGACGCTTTGCACTCCTTGGATGCAACTTCTGGACAAACGGTTCAACCTCCAGACGGGACAGTTGAAGGTAAGTTTACCCGAAAGGTATCCGGCCCCCGCCATCCGGGTGACCCAAACAGAACCAAGCTTCCCTGGCCAAGTCGGTTCGGGCCGATCACGCCGGTACTTGGAAGACTTGCTCAGGAAAACGGACCAGACATTGACCGAAGGCGGCGGCCGAATCCCTCCGCATTTAGGCCCGATCCGGCCCGATCCGAAATCGCCTCGGCGATATTCTTTTTCCCGGCTAAGCGGGCAATTGCACGCTCCGTCCGGCCAAGAGGATGCAACGGAATCCCTGCCCACTTACGGGGCGGAAGCGTCCTTGGGCCGGGCAGAGGCGCTGGAGTTGGGTATTTTGATCCATGCCGTTTTGGCCCAGATCGACTATTCCACGCCTGACGGATTGGCCGAGCTGGCCGACCGATTGGCCTTCCGGCATCTGGGACACCTTTCGGCCGAACAGGCTGCCCGAATTCAACAAGAGGCGGTGGAAATTCTTAAGAAATTTTTGGTCTCCGAACGGGCCGCCAAGATCGCCTCGGCACAGAAGCTCTATCGGGAAGTGGAGTTTTTGCTGGCTTGGTCCCCTGGAACCCCCCAAACTGTCCCTACCTCCTCCATCCAGGGCTTTCTAGACTGCCTGTATCAGGACAGCGAAGGCCGATGGCATGTGGTCGATTTTAAGACCCATCAGATCGAAGGCCGAAACGTGCGCCAATTGGCCGCCCCCTACGAACTGCAAATGCTCCTGTATGCACTGGCCTTTCAAGAGATTTTCGGCGTCGCTCCCGCAGAACTGGTGATCTATTTTCTCCGAGCAGGAAAAGAATTCGTATTCACCTGGACCGAGACCTGCCGCCAATGGGTGATCGAACAGATCAGCCAAGCTATTGAACAGGTGAGAGAGTCTGCTGAAGGATAAGATTCATGGTTCTTTTGTCATCCTTCAGCCGTTTGATTTTTATCGTCTCATTCCTGCCAAAGCGGTCCTAAGCCAGGAAAAAAACCAGGTACCACTTTAGCTTGACTGTATCTACCGGAAGTAATTACCACAATCTGTTGGGTTGGAGCCGATTCTTGCCCCCTACAAGTTGTGGGGGCTTGGCCGGGTAAATACAGTCAAATTAGCCGAATGAAGCAACTCGTCTCTCTCCGGGCCGTGGGGATCCTTTTGGTGTCATTCCCGCGCAAGCGGGAATCCGGAAAGTAGAAGCACAAAGCGCCTGCATTCCTGCTTGCGGAGCAATGATAGAAGGACTCTCTGCCAAAACCCGCTGCCATGGGGCGGATCCAACCACAACAGTTCTGGCCGAGCAAAGAGGAAAGGGGGTCTTGCCCATTTGGCCAATGGTGATCTTTTCGGAGGGGCCGGAAAAACGGCGCATTTTGGTAGTAATTTTACCCACCCAAAAGTTGTATTTCAGGGCATTTATTGGCAGGAACAGGCTATATATTGTAACTTTTTGAGAGTAAGGAAGTTGCGTTAATTTGGAAGATTTTGATTATTTTCTATCTTTTAAATTACCAAAAATGATCAAAATATTGCAAAATATTCTTAAAAAATTTTAAAATTTTGATAGGAGATGCTTGACAAGTTCCGCCCTCTTTGCATACTGGAAGATGTAGGCAAACTTTGCAGGCTACAGGTCCAGACATCATGTTGGTCGAGGAGCGACGGAATCGGTTGCTGGAATTGGTCCGTGTGAGGCGGTTTGCCTCGTTGCCCGAATTGGCCGAGGTACTCCGAGTGTCTGAATCCACCATCCGCAGGGATTTGGAATGGTTGGAGGAGCAGGGCACAGCCCGGCGGATTCATGGGGGGGTGCTCTATACGGGCCAATCGCCGCAGTTAGCGCACTTTGAGGCCCGGCAACCGGCCCAATGGGCGCAAAAGCGGGCCATTGCCCGTCGGGCTGCGGAACTGGTCCAGCCGGGGGAGACCATCCTCCTGGATGGGGGGACCACCACGTATGAGGTGGCCCGGCTTCTGGTGGGCCAACCCCTGCATGTACTGACCAATTCCCTGCCGGTGGCCAATTTGTTTGCTCCGAATCCCAAGAGCGACCTAATTTTCATAGGGGGCAATATTTGTCCTCGCAGCGGGGTAGCCCAAGGCCCCTATGCCGACCGAATGCTCCGTTCGGTGCGGGTACAGAAAACCATCCTCAGCGTGGCGGCCATCAACGAAGAAGGCTGTTTCAATAACAATCTTCTGCTGGTGGCCACCGAGCAGGCCATGATCCGGGCGGCCGACCAAGTGATTGTCGTGGCCGATAGCTCCAAGTTCGGCCGCCGCAGTTTAGGGCATGTGTGCCCTTTGGAAGATGTGGACATATTAGTCGTCGATGCCGGATTGGAAGAGTGTTGGAAGAAGCGTGTGGAGTCGGCCGGGGTGCAGGTTCTTGTCGCTCCGGTTTCCGAACCATTTTTAGAGACAGAAAACCTGGAGGGAGCAGAACCATGAGTGTTGTTGCTGCCGCCCCCCGGAAACAGGTGGATCGGAAGTTGGTCGAGCAGATCGTCCGGGAGATCGTGCTTCGGCAATGGAAGGGGCCGCCGGAGCGGCCGCATCTGGTGGTCAGTATTTCGGCCCGTCATGTCCATTTAAGCCCGGAGCATGTGGAGGTGCTTTTCGGGCCGGGGCATCAACTGACCGTGATGAAAGAGCTTTATCAAGAGGGGTTTTATGCGGCCGAAGAGACGGTGATGGTTGTCGGGCCGAAGCGGCGGATGTTGCCCACGGTGCGGGTCTTAGGGCCGCCGCGGGGGGCTACCCAGGTGGAACTGGCATTTACCGACGGGATTTCCCTGGGCATTGATTTGCCTGTGCGTTTAAGCGGCCAGATTCAGGGCACTCCCGGTTGTGTGCTTGTGGGACCGAATGGCGTGGTCGATCTGAAGCAGGGGGTGATCCGGGCGGCCCGGCATGTGCATATGGGGCCCACGGATGCCGCTTATTACGGTGTCCAAGACGGCGACCGCATGGCGCTGCGGGTGCATTCCGGCGCGTGCAGCACTACGTTTGAAAACCTCATTGTCCGGGTAGGCCCGAAGATCAAACTGGAAGTCCATCTGGACACCGATGAAGGCAACGCCGCCGATCTGGACCATGCCGAGGCCGTGGAACTGGTGAAAATGTAGAGGATTTTCCGATTCCGCCTTTTGGGTTCGCTGAGCCAAACGGCGAAAGGGAAAATAAGGACATATTCGGAGGATGGAGGCGTTTTGTACCTTTTTTCGATGGGAGAGTTTTCTTATGGCAAAGACGATGGAAGCGATCGGAATGATCGAGACCAAGGGATTTGTGGTCTTGGTCGAAGCGACCGATGCGATGCTGAAGGCTGCCAATGTCCAATTTTTAGGTTGGGACAAAGTGGGCAGCGGGTTGGTCAGTGCGTTTGTTACTGGCGATGTGGCGGCGGTGAAGGCGGCCACGGACGCCGGCGCTGCCGCGGGTGGCCGGATCGGCGAAGTGGTCAGCGTCCAGGTGATCCCGCGGCCGCATGAAGATTTGGATATTGTCCTGCCGCCGCCGATTGCCAAAGGCAAAAAAGGCGGCGCCGATTAAACACGGAGTTGGCAATAAGAAAATACGTGCTTCTTTTTGAGAAAGGGTTGTAACGATGCAAGATGCGATTGGCTTGTTAGAAACGCGCGGTTTGGTTGCCTTGGTGGAGGCGACGGATGCGATGGCCAAGGCGGCTAATGTACAGATTATTAAGCGTGTACAGATTGGCGGTGGTTTAGTGACCACGATTGTCCGCGGGGATGTGGGCAGTGTGCGGGCGGCGGTCGAGGCCGGCGCCAATGCGGTTACGGCCGCCGGCGGCGAGTTGGTCGCCAGCCACATCATCCCTCGCCCTGCCGACGGGGTGATCGAGGCCTATCTGTCCTAATCCATCCAGGCAGAAGGATGCCGAGGACTCTTCGGCAAGGAGACTTTTATGTCCAGCGGCGTTTTCGGCCCTTTGCCCATAGGGTGGAACGTTCGGCGGAACAAAGGCCAGGCTGAATGGGTAGGAGGCCTATGATGTATATTCTAGTGGCCAATTTGGGTTCAACGAGTTTCAAATATCGGCTCTTCCAGATGCCGGAGGAGCGGCAACTGGCCCGGGGCGGCATTGAACGGATCGGATCGCCGGAAAGCCGATGTGTGGTGGAGATCGGCTCGGCCCGGCAGGAGAAGATGCTCCATGTGCCGGACCATGCCGAGGCGGTCCGACAATGTCTGGCGCAGCTAACCGATCCGGACATAGGCTGTCTGAAGGATGCTGCGGAGGTATCGGCCATTGGGTTTAAGGCGGTGCATGGGGGACGGATTTCCGGGGTCCAGTTGGTTACCGAAGAGGTCCTTCAGGCTATGGAGGAGATCAGTGCCGTGGCCCCCGCCCACAATCCGCCCTATATCCGGGCCATGCGATTGCTTCGGGAGCGGTTCCCGAACATCCCGCTGGTGGCGGCTTTTGAAACCGGCTTCCATCAAACCATCCCGGAGCGAAACCGCTACTACGCCATTCCCTATGAGTGGGCCGAGCAGTATGGCATCCGACGGTATGGTTTTCACGGGGCCAGCCATCGGTACATCGCCGCTCGGACAGCCGAACTTTTGGGCCGGTCCGATCTGCGGATCATCTCCTGCCATTTGGGCGGGTCGAGTTCGCTCTGTGCGATTCGCGCCGGTCAGAGTATGGCTACCAGCATGGGGTTTTCTGCTCAGAGCGGCTTGCCCCAGACGAGCCGGGTGGGCGATCTGGATATCTACGCTTTGCTGGTGCTGATGGAGCGGACAGGCAAACAGCTACCGGAGTTGCTCCAGATTTTGGGTGCGCAAGGCGGGCTTTTGGGCCTCAGCGGGCTGAGCGGCGATGTCCGCGACCTGAGCGAGGCGGCCGCCCAAGGCAACAAGCGGGCCCAATTGGCCCTGGATGTGTTCGTTAGCGAGGTCCGCCGGTATTTGGGTTCCTATTTAGTGGAATTGGGCGGGGCCGATGCGATCGTCTTTACCGGCGGCATCGGCGAAAACCAGGCAGAAATGCGAGCCCAGATTCTGGCCGGCCTGGAAGAGTTGGGTATTGTGCTGGACCCGACGGCCAATACAAACGCCCGAGGCGAAAGCCCTATCCATGCTGCCCACAGTCGGGTGCAGGTTTGGGTGATTCCGACCAATGAAGAGTTGGTCGTGGCCCGGCAAGCCCGGGAGCTTTTGGAGCGATTGGGACAGGCAGCGGGTTCCTCGGCCCCTGCGGCAACCTGTCGATGCTGCCGTGCACAACCCCGGAGAGAGGATAAGCCCTGAAAAAGCCGTCCATTGAGGAGGCTGTTTTATGTTCCTGGCCAAAGTAACCGGTTCCCTGGTGGCCACGCAGAAAGTCGGCTCGATGGTCGGCAAAAAACTGCTGGTCATCGAACCGTATCGGGTGGACCCGCAGAGCCGCTCGGAACTGAAAAGTGTGGGCCGAACCTTGGTGGCCGTGGATACCGTCGGCGCCGGCGAAGGCGAGTTGGTGTTGGTTACCCAAGGGTCCAGCGCCCGGCTTACGCCGGAAACCAAAAACCTTCCGGTCGATGCCGTGATTATCGGTATTGTAGATTCAGTCCACGTGGAAGATACCTGTCTGTATAGGAAACAGGGCCATATCGAGCCTCGCTCCCAAGGGCAAGGGTGATCGAGGATAGCAAAACAAGATCAGAAAGGCAGGCCGATTACGTCTGCCCCCAGGAAGGTAAACCATCGGAACGGAATGTGGGAAGGACATGGGAAAACGCTCTGCTTAATAGGGGAAGGCAGTAGCCATGCAAGTGGATGAAATCTTTGTGCGGAATGTGGTAGAACAGGTGCTGAAGCGGCTGGGGGCGGACGGCGACGGTCGGCAGGCGTCCCGGCCGGTTGCCGCGCCGGCGGCGAGCAGGAGCTATCAGGGCCGGTTCGGCCTGTTTACCGATGTGAACGAAGCGGTGGCGGCGGCGCAGGAAGCATTTGATCGGCTTTCGCGGGCCACGCTGGAAGATCGACGCCGGATCATCAGCCATATCCGCCGGATCGCCATCGACCAGTGCGTCGAACTGGGCACGATGGAGATGAACGAAACCAAGATCGGCCGATTGCCCCATAAGATCGAAAAGCTCCGTATCCTGGGCGAACGGACGCCGGGTGTGGAGTTTTTGCGGAGCGAAGTGTTTTCCGGCGACCACGGGCTGGCGGTGATCGAACACGGGCCGTTCGGCGTCATTGGCGTCATTACGCCGATCACCCATTCGCTGCCCACGCTGACAGGCAATGCCATCAACATGATTGCGGCGGGCAACACGCTGGTCGTCAATCCGCATCCGGGCGGCAAACGTGTGGCCGCCGAAGGCGTGCGCCGCTACAACGAAGCCATCTACCGCGATCTGGGCATCGACAATTTGATCTGCATTATCGTCGAACCCACCTTGGAAACCGCACAACAGATTTTCAAACATCGCAGTATTCCCCTGTTGTGTGTAACTGGTGGAGCGGGGGTGGCAAGGGCGGCCATGCAGTCGGGCAAGCGGGCCATTGCGGCCGGGCCAGGCAATCCGCCGGTCGTGGTGGATGAGACGGCTGATCTGGATCGGGCCGCCCGATGCATCATCCAAGGCGCCGCCTACGACAATAACCTGCTGTGTATCGCAGAAAAAGAAGTCTTTGTGGTGGCGGAGGTGTTCGATCGGATGATGGCGGCTATGGAACGGGCCGGCGCAGTTCGACTGAACAGCCGGGAAATCGAGGCTCTGACCAAAGCGGCCATCAGCAGCGTGGGCGAAGGGGCCGAAAAACACGATGTCCCGGTTCGAGAGTTTATTGGCCAGGATGCGGCTGTTTTGGCCCGGGCAGCCGGTCGGACTGTGCCGCCGCAGACCGAACTGCTCTTCGGCGAAACCAACGCCGACCATCCGTTCGTCCAGGTGGAACAGATGATGCCTTTCGTCCCGTTTGTCCGTTGCCGGGACATCGACGAGTGTATCGAGCAGGCCGTACGGGCCGAGCACGGGTTCAAACACACCGCCATCATCCACTCGACCAACGTAACCCACATGACCCGTATGGGGAAGGCGATGGATACCACCATTTTCGTAAAAAATGGACCCTCCATGGCCGGTCTGGGACTGGGCGGCGAAGGCTATCTTTCCTACTCCATTGCCGGGCCAACCGGCGAAGGGATCACCACGCCGCTGACCTTCACGCGCGAGCGCCGCTGTTCGATGATCGACAACCTGCGGATTTTGGGAAAATAACGGAATATCTGGCCGGTCAGGGTATTTGCTCCGGCCTTACGGAGGGAAAAATCACAGCACGCTAACGGTTTTATAGGATAATAGGATGACTGTATCCACCGGGACCAATGGCCACCATTTGTGGAGTCCGAACGATTTTAGCCACTACAAGTTGTAAGGGCTGGCCGGGTGGATACAGTCAAAATAAAACCCTTTCCCACTTACAGTCATGTTGAACGGACTAGTGATCGGCGTGGCCACGGCGACGGTGCGACATCCTTCGATGCAGGGATGGCGGCTTTTGGTAGTACAGGCGTTTTCGGCCGATGGCCGAACGCCTGACGGCGAACCCATGTTGGCGGTCGATAACCTGGGCGCTGGTGTGGGACAGTGGGTCATCATCTCCAGCGACGGGCAAGGGACAAGGGAACTTTTGAACAGTCCTACCTCGCCGGTCCGTTGGTCGGTGGTGGGCATCCCGGATAGGTAAGCGGAAGGGGGACGGCAGAAGGCTGGGGACAGCCAACAGCAGATAAGGCGTTCTGATGAACCCGTCGTGGAACATCGAGGAAATCGTTCGAGAAGTGTTGGCGGCCTTGGCAAGCCAAAGGCCGGGCGGAGGTGCTGGGTCGGCCGAGCCAGCCCAGCCGACCGCCATTCCCGCAGGCTGCCCTCCGGACAGGCCCGCTTCTTTCTCGGCCAATGATCCGAAATCCGAAAGAGGATCGTCTTCGGCCGGACCCGACGGAGCGGCCTCGGGTTCCGCAGCGGCCAGTTCTTCTGGTTCTGGACCGAGCGAAGACGGCCAACTGCGGGTTGCCAGCCGACTGGTTACCCTGGCCGATCTGCGGGCCTGTGGAGTGCCGGAAAACCTGGCAGGAGTGCGGCGGCTGGTGGTTCGGCCGGACGCCCTGCTCACGCCGTTGCTTCGAGATGAGCTAGAGCGGCGGCATATCCCAGTTGTCCCGGACCTGAACTTGGTCAGCCAGCACGGCGCCGACTCACCAGCCGGAATTCCCCTGGTAAGTGAATCCGCTGGAGAAGGCCGGTCCGAACTGCCGGCCACGCCCAGGGCCGGAGCACTTCAGGAAAATACCCCGGGGGCAGCCCAAAGAGCCAACCGCCCATGCCGGTTGCTGGTGATCGTGCATGGCAAAGCGTATGAACCGGCCGGGTTGGTGCGACGATTGGGCGGCGAAGGTACGCCGGTCGAAGTGCGGCAAATGGACTGCATTTTGAGAGCGACTGACGAATTGGCCGAGGCAGTCCGAAAGGACCATTGCCTGGGAGTGCTGTTGACACGGTATGCGGCGATCGGCGTTTGTGCGGCCAACCGGCATCCGGGGGTGCGAGCGGTTTGGGGGCTGGAAGTGGGTCAGGCCGCCGCCGACGCTGCTTCCCTGGGCGCCAACCTGCTGGTGATCAACCCCAGACAAACCTCGCCCTACCAACTGCACAAAATGATCCAAGAGTTCTATCGAGCCGGGGTGCACCCTTGCCCCGAAGCCCTGAAAAGCCGATTAGAATAAGGAAATATCGTGCCACGTTAGCCAAAGGGAGGAACTTTTTCCCCCTCTTCCCTTGCGGGAGAGGGTTAGGGCGAGGGGGATACGAAAGTGGACAGCCGTCTTCTTTTCTCCCCCTCAACCGGGGAGGCGGCGAGCGTGGACTGCCGCTTTCGCGGGAATGGACGTGGTCCCTTCCGTGGGAAGACTACCTATGCGGATTGCTAAGGTCATTGGAACAGTTACGCTCAACCGGCAACATCCGACGCTACAGGGCGGTCGGTTGAAAATAGCGGTTCCATTAAGTTGGGGCGATCTGCTAGGCCAGCCTGGCCAGCCGGTCGAAGAAGTAGTCGTCTATGATGAGTTGGGCGCCGGCCTGGGAAGCCGAATCGCCATAAGCGAAGGTCGAGAAGCGGCCATGCCCTTTTATCCGGATGGGAAACCGCTGGACGCCTACAATGCAGCCGTGTTGGATCATGTCTCAGTTTTGCCGCCGGAAAAACTGTTGCCGCTCTCCCAGGAAACGGTCCCCCGTGTGGCCCGGTCCCAAACCAGAAACATTTCGTAACCTCTTAGGAGAGTTGTCATGGTGCAGAACCTCCACAAGATCAAGCAGGAGATGTGCGAGATTGGCCGACGGATGTACGCCAAGGGTTACTGTGCGGCCAACGACGGGAACATTTCCTATCGGCTCAGCGAGAAGGAGGTGCTGTGCACGCCGACGATGGTGAGCAAAGGCTTCTTGAAGCCGGAAGACCTCTGCACGGTGGATATGGAAGGGAACCAACTCTCGGGTCGGCGGAAACGGACCAGTGAGATTTTTTTGCACCTGGCGATTATGAAGGCCCGTCCGGAGGTGAAGGCGGTGGTGCATTGCCATCCGCCCCATGCGACGGCGTTTGGCATTGCCCGGGAGCCGGTCCCGCTGTGCGTACTTCCGGAGGCGGAAATTTTCCTGGGCGAGGTGCCGATCGCCAAATACGCCTTGCCCGGCACCAAAGAGTTCGCCGAAACGGTTCTGCCGTTCGTCCATAAGACGAATATTGTCATCTTGGCCAACCACGGCACCGTCAGCTACGGCGATACGCTGGAAAAGGCGTACTGGTGGACAGAAGTGCTGGATAGCTACTGTCGGATTTTGATGTTGGCCCGGAGTCTGGGAAATGTTCATTATTTCACTGAACCGGAGGCCCAGGCGCTTCTCCAATTGAAAGAAAAACTGGGGTTCCACGACCCTCGAACGGAACTGAAAAACTGCGACCTGTGCGCCAACGATGCGTTTCGGGAAAGCTGGAAAGAAGCCGGGGTCCAGCACCGGGCCTTCCTGCCGCCCCGGTATCGGAGCCATTGCACGCTGGCAAGCCAAGGCGAATCGTCTGCCGTGGCTGGGGCAGACAAGCCCGACGGCCAAGGCAGTTCCGCCGACTCTGCCGGCAGTACTCAGGCCGTCCAAGGGGATGGCCAACCTGCTTCCCCGGATCTAGGGCCTGCCACGCCCGAACAAGAGGCCGTCATCCAGAAGATCACCGATCAGGTGATGGCCCTTCTCAGCCAGGGATAAAACCGCCCTGCTTTGCGAGTCTGTTTCCCTCCAGGTAACCAGGCAAGCAGAGCCGACGTTTTGGGTGCGGGTCCAACCCATGCTCGGACAAACGGGCCTGTTTGACCTGCTCCGCCTCCCGCCGCCCACAGAGCGAAGCAGGCTTTTTTGCGCAAGTCCTGATTGCCAAATAGGTTGCGGTGTTTAAGTGGGAAAAGATAGGAATCTGGAACAGATGCTGGGTTTTCTCTCCGTTGGCCCTGTTCATTTGGGCCGCGGGGCTTAGAGCCTATCCCAAAATGCCGGCCCCCCGTCCGATCCCTCAAAGCAAGAAGGTTTCAGGGGCCAGGATAAATCCAACCCACCTTGCGCCAAGCCTGATTTTGGGATAGGCTCTTAATCGCCAATGGCCTCAATGGGGTCGGTAATAATGGTTTCGATGCGGATGGCTTTGTGCCCCTTAAAGACGCCGGGAAAGACGCGGAACTTGGGCACGCCTTCGACGGTCGCTAACAGCGGCGTATGAATGTCCTTCTTGGTGGTGATGATGTCGCCAACCCGTAGGCCGATCAGTTCCCCGGTTTTGATGCGGGTGGTGGCAAGCCGAACACGCAGTTCCACCAGGGAACCGCGCAAGGTTCGGCTGATTTGTTCCACATGTTCCTGGCTGGGTTGGCGCCGGGCATAGCTGATCCAGGTGTTCGAAGAAAGTTTAGCGGCGATGCGTTCAATCGCATTATAGGGGATACAAAAGTTTATCATTCCCCGCAGCTCGCCAATCGTAATCTCGAAACTGATCAGCACCACCACCTCGTTGGGCGGAACAATCTGCACCAGTTGCGGGTTGCTTTCCACCTGGACCACTTGCAGATCCAGAGGCAGCACATTTTCCCAGGCATGGGTCAATTCTTTCAGGAAGAGATTCGTAATGCGGGAAACCAGCCGAAGTTCGATTTCCGTCAACGGTCGGCGGGCGATGGGACCGGCTTCCCGGCCCCCGCCCAAAAGTCGATCGATGATCGGATACAAAATGGACGGGTTGATGTCCAGGATCAGATTTCCTTCCAGCGGTTCGGCCTTCAGAAGGTTGAAGCAGGTGGGATTTTCAAGGCTAAACACAAATTCACTATATGTCAGTTGATCCACGCTGGTCAGTTTCACCTCTACCATGCTTCGCAACAGGGCGGACAGCGCCGCCGCGAAATTCCGCGCAAACCCCTCGTGCATCGTCTGTAGGGCGCGAATCTGTTCCTTGCCGACCCGCTCCGGACGCTTGAAATCATACGGAGTGATTTTTTCCTTCGGTTTCCAGCTCGCAGGCCCACCTTCCACCGAACCAGCCGCCTGCGCAGTTTTCACCGCCGCTGCCGCCTGCTGACTGCCAGTGGCCATCGCCTTCAGCAGATTTTCCACTTCCGCCTGCGTGAGCACTTCCCCGCTCATATGTCCGACTCCCTACCCGAATTCCCGCCAAGCAACGCGCCGGTTTCTCCCTGTTCCGGAGTATCGCCTTGAACCTCCCTGCGTCCACCTCCTGCTTGTCTTGCGCCCGACCATCCGTCCGCTTATTCCCGCAGGTGTCCCTGACCATAGACGATATATTTGTAGCTGGTCAGTTCGGCCAATCCGCACGGACCACGGGCATGGAACTTATCCGTGCTGATGCCGATCTCAGCACCTAGGCCAAACTGGCCTCCATCGTGCAGCCGGGTGCTCGCATTGACCATCACCGCCGCACTGTCCACCCGGGTGGTAAACTCCCGAGCCGCATCAATATCCTGCGTTACAATGGCCTCCGTATGATGGGATCCATAATGATTGATATGCTCAATCGCCTCATCTAAAGAATCGACCACTTTCACCGAAATAATCGGTCCAAGATATTCGGTAGAGTAATCTTCTTCGGCGGCGGGTTTGGCGGCGGGAAACAGTCGGCAGGTCCGCTGGTCGCCTCGGATTTCAATGCCTCGGTCGGCCAATGCCTGGCACAACCGGGGCAACATCGCCTCGGCCGCCTCCGCATGGACCAACAGCGATTCCGCCGCATTGCAGACCCCCATCCGTTGGCATTTGGCGTTGATGAGGATCGCTTCGGCCAAATCGGGCCGAGCCGACCGGTCGATATACACGTGGCAATTGCCCGCATAATGCTTGATCACCGGCATTTTGGCCTCTTCGGTGATTCGGCGGATCAGGCTTTCTCCGCCCCGAGGGATCACTACCTGGATGTATTCGGGCATCCGAAGCAATCGGCCCACGACTTCCCGATTCGGCGTATCGACCAATTGGACGGCATGGGCAGGCAGACCAGCTTCGCTGGCGGCCTCGGCCAGAATGTCGGCAATAGCCAGGTTGGAATGCAACGCCTCCTTCCCGCCCCGCAGAATCACCGCATTGCCCGACTTCACACACAGTGCGGCTGCATCCGCGGTAACATTCGGCCGAGATTCATAAATAAAAAACACCACGCCCAACGGCACCCGCACCTTATGCACCTCCCAACCAGCGGGCCGCACACTGGACCAGATCACCTCACCGACCGGATCGGGCAAAGCCGCTACCTCCCGAAGGGCCTGGGCCATCTCCTCGATCCGCTTGGGCGTCAACCGGAGCCGATCCACCTGGGCCTCGGTCAGTCCATATCCAGGGGCGGCAGCCAAATCCAGCCGATTCGCCTCCGCCAACGCCACCGACCGCTCCCCTAACAGCCGCGCCGCTGTCAAAAGCCATTGGTTCTTCTGGGCGCCGGAAACCCGGGCCAACTCTTCCGAAGCAGCCTTGGCCTGCCGGGCCAACGTCAAACAATACTGTTCTACATCCTCATGCTCTGCCATCGCTGCGACCACCTCTCCCACTCGCTACGCACTTTCTAGGAAACGGCATTCCATCCTTAAAATGAGGGCCTCAAAATCTAGCCTTTTTGCCAAAAAGACCGGTGGGTAAATCCATCCTTTGGTAATACCCCTCGGAAGTATCTCTTACTTAGATGGCAAAGTCAACGGAGATTCCCCATACGTCCGCAACCAGAAAGGGGGAATATCTAAGCCCTCGGAAAGGGTCTTTCACAGCGGGTTTTCGAGGCCTTCTCCAAGCTGCCGGGAGATGCTCCGGACTGCCCCCCTCAGAACGGGGTTTCGAAGGTAAAGTTTTTGTATCCCCTAAAATGGGGCATGTCCTGGCCAAAGGCTTTCCCCCGGTCGAAAAACTCTTTTTATTTTTCTCCGTTTCTCTATTTTAAGTATCCCTTATCTGTTAAAACCTGCTAAACTGGGATTTCTAGATACGGAAGCCCAAGTTCTCCAAGGAGCCGCCGGTTTTTTCTGTATGCTGTTTTCCTAAAGCCCATCCTTGCTAGCATTCTCAAAATCAGGAACAGGATTCCCAAACACCCATAATCCAGGGGGAAAGTTCCAGTCTTCCAAGGGGTATTGCCCCGGTATTTCCACGGGAATCGGACTGAAATGGCCCTACTTCGCTTCAACGGAAGGCAAACCTATGTCTCCAGTGGTTTTTAAAAAGCCAGTTACCCTTCTTCAGGTGGATATCTTATGGCTCTTTGTGGTTATATATGGCCCTGATTGCTTGTGGATTTACCTTCAGAGTAGGTATTTGGCAGTCTTTAGAGGGGGTGGTTCTCTCCTCTATGCGGCCCCAAAAGAAGAAAAAAACCGATCGGCCCCTCCCAATCCAATACTCCATGGAAAGGAATCCTCCCGAGGGGGGGGTGGATCGGGTTTAATAGACAGGCATATTCCCCCAAAGGAGGGGGTAGGCCGGGAAAAGGAGTCTTTGCGGGTTCAGGCGGAGGCCTTTTGGGCGGAACCGTTTGGAGTAGCCCGGGTCAGCCTGGTGCTTCCGGCCCAGGCTTTCTATGGGGGGCCGGACTCCCTGGTAGTTTCGGAGCCGAAGGACCGGGTCTTCTATCCGGCGGTGGACGAAGGCCCCCTTCGAGCCTTTCTCCGGGAAAAAACAGGGCTGAGCGGCGGCCGAATCACGGTGTACTTCCTTTTTACAGGCAAAGAACCGTTGGAGGTCCGCCTTCGGGCGCCGGGGGAGAGTTGGGCCGTCCGGCTGATTCCTAGCGAACATCCTCGGATGTCCCGTCGGCTTTTGGAGGAGTGGTGGGAGTGTTTTACCTCTTCGTCCCAGCGGGCCAGACCAAGAGAAGAAATCGGGTGGGTGGAGGAGTATTTACAGGGGATGTTGGCCCGCCGATTGGGCCTGGATGCTACCGGGAACTCGGAAAAGAAGGGGATACTCCGAAGGAAGACCAGTTCAGAGGCCCTCCCTCTGCCAACTTCCCCACCAATGGGGGGCTCTACGGAAGAGGGACTGGCTGCGGTGTGGAGTGGGCTGGTAGGCGGCCAGAGGCTTCGGGAGCAGGTGTTTCGAGACCGGCTGCGTGGGCGGGACAACCGCGGGCCAGAACCGCTGGAATATTCCCTGCCTGAACCGGCTGCGGGAGGTTCGGTTCCGACTCCTTGGCTGAACCCCCCGACGGGCGGCCACCCGCCGACAGACCTAAACCGGCCCATACCGCCACCACCACCAGATGGCCGCCCGCAGCTAGATATCCCTCCGCCCCCAGGACCACAAAAACCAACGGAGAGCAGCCCGCCCCCGGCACTAAACCAGCCGACCGATAGGAACCGGCCGATCGGGCCAAAGCAGCCGCCAGATAACAACCCGCCCAGGGATCCTGAGCAGCCTAGCGGTCCAAACGGGCCGATCCAGATCGAACCATTGGCCAGTCGGGTCCCGGAAGAGTGTTTTTACATCCGGTTGGGGAGCATGGGGAATTTTGCTTGGTTTCGGGAGTTTCTGGATTGGACGGTTCGGCAGTGGACGATGTGTGTTTCCGGCAAGGGATTGGACTACCAGCGGGTGCAACGATCGGAGGAGCGGCTATGTCTTCGGCCCACCGGATGGAGCAAACTGCTAGGACCGCACTTAGGCGGCCAAGTGGAGAATCTGGCGGTGGCCGATGTCGCCCTGATCGGATTGGACCTCTTCCAGCCGGAGGGATCGGCCCTAGGGGTGTTGTTTCAGGCCCGGTCGGAAAAACTGCTCAGGGAGCACATCCAGCGACAACGTTCCGAAGCCGTTCGCACCGGACAAGGCAAGGTGCACGAGGAGAAAGTTCTGATCGAAGGCCGAGAAGTTTCTCTGCTTACCAGTGAAGATGGAAAAATCCGATCGTTTTATGCGGTGGATGGGTCTTGGCATTTGGTCAGCACCAGCCGTCGGCTGGTGGAACGGTTTTTCCAGACCCGATCGGGCCAAGGGGCACTGGCCGGGGCGGCGGATTTTCGGGCCGTCCGGGCCAAGTTCCCGCCTCAAGAAGACCAAACCGCATTTTGGTATCTTTCGGAGGGCTTTTGGCGGAACCTGAGTCGTGCGGCTTACCAGGTGGAAATGCGTCGGCGCTGGGAGGCGGAGGCGGATATTGTGCTGGTGGAGTTCGCCCGTCAAGCCGCCGTCGCTGAGGGCCGGGCTGCCGACTCCATCGCACACCTGCAATCCCAGGGTTTTTTGCCGCCGCAGTTTGGACCTCGGAGCGACGGAAGCCGAACCGTGTTGAAAGACGGCCACGTGGGGGACTCCCTGCGGGGCCGGCGAGGATATTTTACGCCGATCGCCGACATCGAAGTTTCCCGAATAACGGGCGCCGAGGCTAGGCAAGTGGAAGCCTCCACCTTCTCGGCTACGAGGGGCCGGTCGGATGCGGTCGGCCAGTGGCCCTTGGCAGGGGCGACGATGGACCGAATGCCCCCCATGGCCATCCTGTTTCGCCGCTCGGAACCGACCAAAGGGATGGAGCAGATTCGCATTGAAATTGATGCATATCCTCTTCAGTCGGCGGTGTTAGAGATGTTGGGCCGGTTGTTCGGATCGGCTGGTGGGGAGCGGGTGGCGCCACCGGCCGGGGATGGGGCTTTTGCCGAGTGGCAGTTGCCGCAGGGTCGGCTCTTTCTGGGGATTAGAGCACAGCAGCCGGCCGAACTCCGCTTCGGTCGAGGAAAACTCCTGCTGGAGATGGCGCCGCCGACAGCGCGGCTTCTGCTGGAGGCGATGCGGGTCGGCTATGTGGGCCGACAGGGAGAAACGCCGCTTTTAGAGGCATTGGAAAAGCTCCTGGCCGGTCGGCCTGATCCGGAGGGCTACACCGGCAAACCGGGCGGATTGTGGCGTCGGCAGATCGGCCCGTTTGTTCTCTATTCCTTCCACCGGGACATCTTGGCCGAGGTGGGACCCCTTTTACGTTTGGAAAAGGCCCCGTCGGCTGCCCAACTCCGAGTCCAAATCCAAGACCCGTCCAACACCCCCCTAGGCCGATGGCTCACCCAACTGGCCTATCAGCAGGCCCAGGGGGCCACCTTGGCCAATCTTCGGCTGCTGAGTTTGCTGGAAAACCAATTTCATCTTTCGGGCCAGGCGGGTTTAGAAGCGGCGCAGGGGTGGCTTCAGGCCCGATTGGTCTGTCCCTTGGGCGGACGCTATGAATACCGGGACCTGGGCGGAGGCGGCTGGCATTGGGTGGCCACCGCCTTGACGGACCAACCTGGACCGGACAGTCCTGCTTTGCCACCGCCGATTGCCTGGTTCCGGGGCCTGGAAGGCTGGGCACGCTGGCAACATAAACAGATGCACATCTCTCTGGAGATTCTCCGCCAAAAAGAGGCGTCCTCGCCGGGGACGGCCAAACCTGCTAAATAAGTCCACATCATTGCGAAAGTGGTCCAAAGGTGCGAAATACCTTCGTTTCCGAGGCGCCAGTAGTCCAACCACTTCCGGGATTTGTGGACTTATTTAGGGCCAGCCCGTGATGTTCCGCGGCAAAAAGCCGATTCCGAAAGGCGGCGTATGCCTCAGAGAAAAACGCGCCGGAAAGTCGGCCCTCATGCGTCGGGCGGCTGTTCGGGCGGAAGACCCCGGAACAGTTTTTGGCCTAGTACGTTGCGGGCGGAAGTGAACGGGCCGCTGGCGGCTTCTTCGCTCAAGACCGTATAGGCCATTTGGAATTTGGCGTCCAGATCATCCACATAATGGACCAGGAAGGCTTCGGGGGTCATAGGGGGTTTGGGTGCGCCCCAGTCGGGTTCCCGTTGATGGGAGATGATCACATGTTCCAATCGGAGGAGGATTTCCGGCGGCAGGGGGTGGCCGGCGGCAGCCTCCCGGAGCATATCTCGTCCCAAAAGCACATGGCCCACCAGTTCCCCTTCGGGCGTGTATTGGATGCCGGTGGGGGTAACTTGCAGTTCGCGGAGTTTACCCAGATCGTGTAGGATGGCCCCGGCCACCACCAGGCCCATATCCAACGGCGGTTGCAAGTCGGGATAGGCAGCTTGATACTGTTGGGCCAGATACTGGCAGTGGCGGGTCACCTGCAAGGTATGTTCCAACCAGCCGCCCACATAGGCGTGGTGGTGCCATTTGGCCGCCGGTATAACTAACATTTGTTCCTTATAATCCTTCAATATCTTTTTCACCAGCCCCTGCAAAGCCGTCTCAGGGATGGCCTGTTCGGCCAGATGGTATAACTGGTCCCACATGGCCGAGGGGTCCTGGCGGGTGCGGGGCAGACCCATGAGCGGATCGAACCCTTGCTGCCGATCCGCTTCGATGACAGGGCGAATTTTGCGGATGTCCAACTGGGGCCCGAAAGAGGTCTCCCGATAAACGGCCCGTACTTTATAGTACTGGCCAGGCGTCCAGTTGTCTCGACAGGCCTCCGCCCAAGGAGAATCGGCCCATATGGGAAAGGCAATTTCGCGGCTTGAGTCCCGAAAGCCGACCTTGAAATACGGTTTGCCGTCTCGCGTTCGCAGCGGTTCTTTGCTTGTCATCAGCAGGAACAGATCAGCCTCTTGACCAGGCTGCATCTGAGCCAGTTTTTTCACAGGAGGCGGCTGAACTGCCATAGGAGGAGTCCTTTTTCGGTTCGGAAGCGATGTCTTTCCAACGGGCAGATGGTGATGATATGGCAATAGTGTAGCAAAAAGTCTCAGAGAAGGGGAACCGCCTGGAGCGAAAAGTCGATACATGTTTCCTGTCTTCTTTTTTTCTCTTATTTAGAAAATTTTTCCTAAAACATCCAGATGCCGGAACCCCAATTTTCTTTGGCGTTTCTGAGAAGGCCCGGAGTCCTGCGGCTAACCGGAGCAGGCAATCCCGGCAGCGCCGCAAAGAACGCCGTATTCCTGCTTTCGCAGGAATGAAACCAAGCCGAGCAGCACAACGGCGTATCTGCTAAAAAGTTCCTTTTGGGCTGAAGATTGCCTGGCTTGCTGGTCCGATGGAACTGTAAGGGAACTTCCCCTGGGGGTGCAGCCTGCAGAGGGGGAAAGGAAAATCTCCGTAGATTTTTGGGAGGCAGAGGCGGTTAGGATGAGTCCCTTGCGTCGGCCGATCCGACCTGTTTGCGTGAAACCTCAAGCCCGGACGACCACCTGGCTGGAGGCGTTTGCGGCGTATGCGGCCAGCGAATGTCATTTGGCCCAGAATACGGTGGCTGCATACCGCCGGGATTTGGAGCGGTTTTTTGAGTGGTTGGGGGGGCGGTCCATCGGCGAGCTGACCATGACGGATTTAGGGGATTATGCCGCTTGGTTGAGCCAGCAGAAACTTGCCCCGGCCAGTATGGCTCGGCATTTGGTCTCGTTACGGGTCTTTTTTCGCTATTTGCAATTGGAGGGGGTACTTCAGGAAAATTTGGCCGAACTGCTGGGCAGCCAAAAACTCTGGGAACGGATTCCCCAAGTGCTCACGCCTCAGCAAGTGGAACGGCTGTTGGAAGCGCCGGGACCCTATGATGCCCTTTGGCGGCGGGATCGAGCCATGCTGGAATTGCTTTATGCGACCGGCTGCCGGGTGTCGGAATTGGCCCATCTGCGTCTGGAAGACCTGCATTTGGCCGAGGGGTATTGTTTGTGTCGGGGTAAGGGAGATAAGGAGCGGATGACGCCGTTGGGTGCGCGGGCCAGGGCCGCTGTGGAGGCGTATTTAGCCGAGGAACGACCTCGGTTAGCTGGGTCAGTTCCTTCGGCGACAGAGTCTGGGGAAACGGCGGCGCCCTCAGGGCCGCCGTGGCTATTGCTTTCCTACCGAGGCCGACGTTTGCGGCGGGAACGCATCTGGGAATTGGTCAAGCGGTACGCCCTTCGGGCAGGCGCTCCGCCAGACATCAGCCCCCATACCCTCCGCCATAGTTTTGCCACCCACATGTTGGCCGGCGGCGCGGATTTGCGGGTGGTGCAAGAGATGCTCGGCCATGCGAATATCGCCACCACCCAGATTTATACCCATGTGGATCTGGCCCGGCTAAAAGCGGTCCATAAACGGTTTCATCCCCGGTCGTAGGGGAGTTGGGCGGAAGAGGACCGGCGCCGCTCTGGCCGTTTGGGCTTCCCTTTTTTCTGAGAGGCTGTCCCGAAATGGGCAGCCTAGAGGCGGCCCCGATCCCTTTGCAATCCGTTCTGGCTAACCCAAATGCCGTTTTCTTAGGGTTTGGGCAGTCTGGGGGCCGCCCGGTGGACGTGCATCCCGGCTCCAACGGAATTTTGGGACAGCCTCTGAGGGAAATCGCCGGGAGATTTTCCGTGAGTCGTCTGGGACGAAAGAGGCCAAAACGGATGCGGTTGGGCAAGCACCGGCGCCGACCGTTCCAACACAAAGGGCGAAGAGCTGCTGGCTGAAGCTCTTCGCCCTTTTTTCGGAGGGCTTGGCAAAGCCCTTCCCGCGACGGATCGGCAAAAGAGGAGACTGTTACCCGTTGGAGGCGTGGGAGAGTGGAATCCTGAGGTTTACTGGACGGAATTGGTTTGCCGATCCAGCAGGAAGCTGGTGTTGTCGGCCACGCCAAAAAGCGGTCGGAAGATGTTGCACGGGGAGGCTTTGGCGCACCGGCCCGGATACCAGACTAACTGGATCATCACACTCCAGGCCTGTTCCCGTTGGGCGGTCTGGCCGGTTTCCTTGGGAAATAGGATGTTGAAGCTGTTTTCCAGGGCAAAGTGCGTGGAAAGCGGAATCCACAAATCGCCGCCCAACAGGAAATCGCTGTTGCTGGTAAACCCGACCCATAATCGACCTTCCCCGCCGTTCTGGAAGTATTGACGATAGAAGAAGTTGAACTGATCGGTCGGTTCCAACGTGTAGTCCAGTTGGTAGGTGATGTCCTGCTGGGTGTCCTGGCGGCGGTAGGTGAACTCTTGGCTTACCCGTTCGTTGCCGACGCCGAAAGCGCCCCAGAAACCAATTTCCCGCCAGCCGGGGCAGACCAGGCTCATCTCCGCCCGGATTTGTTTCAGATCGGAGGTGTAGTAATAGGCGTCGTGCATGAGGTCGAAGACCACGCCCCATTGCAGTCCACCCATCGGCGCCCGACGGAACAGCCCGGCGGTAAAGAAGAGTTGATCCCGGTCGCCGTTGGGAACGATAAAGGAGTTGTTTGCCAAGACGCCCTCGGGGGGTATATCCAGGGCGGGTTCACTGACTGCTGTACCGCCCACGCTGCCGTCGTAGATGCGGCGGGCATAGCCGCGGAAATTGCTGTGGACGGCTTGAAAGCCGATTTGGAAGCCGCCGCCCCAAGGATCGCCTAAAGGCCCGGAGAAATTGAGGCCTTCGTGCAGGCCGAAGTTGCTGTTGACGCCGCCATCCACCGGGCCTTTAAAGGCATGGGCCCCGCCGAATAACGTTAAATCCCGGAACAGTCCGGAAAAGAGCGAATACCCCCAGTACGCCCCCGGTCCCCACCAGGGACCAAAACAAGGCCCTTCACAGAGGCCATCCTCACAGTCGCTGCCCCAAGCACCCTCCCTATCCGCAGTACCGGGATAAGGCATAGGTATTTGCTCCGTATCCTGGGGATAGATGGGGCTGGGTTGGCCGGGGGGAATGACTTCGGGCCCGCCGGGTTGTCCCTGGGGAACAGGCCGGGCAGAGGGACGCCCGTTTATGGGAGCAGGCGCCTCGGGAATCGGGTTGATCGCCGGTTTCGGAGCAGGAGCTGGTGTTGGCGCCGGTTCAGCCGTTGCTCCAGAAGGTCCTGACGCCGGCGACGGCTGTTGGGCCATTCGAACCACGGGACTGCTAGGGGCGGCCGGACTCCAAAATCCGGGGGGAGAGGAAACCCCGGTCGTCGAGGCGGTCCCGGTCCCCACATAGCCGGTAGAGGGGCCAGAAGGAGTCGAAACCGTTCTGGCAGCCCCCGGCCAGGGAGCAGAGACCGTCGCCTGGGCGGGAATCGTCCCGGAAGCCGGTCGTTTGGCCCGCCATCCGGCAGCCGTCGTGCTTTGCCCAGTAGCAGGGTCATTCAGCCAGGGGCCTTGAACCGTCCCCTGAGCATAGATTTCGACCACCCCCACAGTGAAAAGGAAACTCCCAAGCAGCAAGCCAGCTAACGTTCGGGCCGAATGCTTCATCGCCATTGCCCTCACATCCTTAAAAGAAAGAAAACCTGGAAAACTCGCCGATCCGTGGTGAACGGAAAAGCCAAGAGGGAGAACTCTCCCAAAGGCTTGGCCGAGGAAACCACCCTGTCCGACCAAGCGTCTGAGGGGCCGATGCGTTTGCTGGGGACTTTCTAAAATGGGCGGAGGAAAAGCCCTCAGGTCGCATTGGCTCCGCACAGTTTATCGGATCGGTATTTTCAAAACTTTCGTTAAAACTTATTTTTTTGGAAAAGTTTTCCCATCTTCCCGCATCGCCGAGGGATGCTTAGGCCTCACGGAAAGTGGGAAGTTGGGATGATGAAGTGGGCAGGAAGGGCAGATCGGAGAAGGTAGAGCAGAAAACCCCAGGGTGTCACTGCCTGCGGAAGCACGCGGTTCATTCATGATGGTTCCCATGTAAAGTGTCCCCCTTGGGAACCCGGAGATGGCCAAATGAGAATCCCGCCAGAAAACAGGAAACATTTTCTCCAGTTTGTCTAGATTACTTATTTTATTAACAAAAAGGGATGCCTCAGAGGGTTCACCAGAATAAACCGGAAGAGAGACAGGATGTAACAGTTTAGCCGAAAATGAAGATGCCCTTTTGGAGGGACCTACCTGTCAGGTCCGATGCGGGCGTGAAAAGCACGCCCCTCCATGCTTGGAGGGTCTGCCTTGGCGCCACTTTTGCGGGCACGACCAGCGTGCCCCTCCATTCGGCAAAAGTGTTACGACAGGATAAGCCGGGGGGTTAACAGGATAAAAAGGATCCGGCCGCTTTGGCGGCGGGACCACACACGGGGGGCCAAAGGTTTAGGAAGCCGATGGGGAGACGGAGATGCGGAGAGAGAGAATCTTTTCTACCGCGGGGAGAAGTTTATCCAGGCTGGGAGGTTTGAAAACGGCGGCTTGAAGATTGGCTTGACGGGCTTTGACTAAGGAATGCGTGGGATCGTACCCATAACCAGCCATGAGAATCAAGGGCACCGGGTCGCCGAGGAGCTCACGGAGTCGCATCATGAACTCAAAGCCGTTCATGTCGGGCAGTCGGATGTCGGCCAGGATCACATCATAACCGCCTCCGGGCAACATGGTACGGACGAGGGAAAGAGCGGCTTGTCCGTCGGTCGCCGCATCCACAATGCAACCTAACCTGTCCAATAAATGGCGAACATGGCATCGGGAACTTTCCTCCGCATCGACGACCAGAACCCTTCGGCCTTTCAGGAGGGAGGATTCAGGGCCAGGAAAAGGTAAGGGATGGGCCTCGCTGGGGGCCATTTTTTCACCTACCTTGTGGATCAATTGCTTAATATCCCTGGCGTTCCGTAAAATACGATGCAGGCGATCTATGATATCCGGGGGATGGTCGAGATAGCGTTCCATCACATAGACGGCATCGTTGAGGATTTCATCCATAGGCAGAGCGATGGCGCCATGGATGGCTTCCACACTGGCGGCTGCGGTGGAGGCTTTTTCCGCGACGAGCAACTCCAAGGTGTTCAGGGCGGCGGCCACTTCCCGCGCAAAGATTTCGAGGAACTGAAGGTCGCTTTCGGTGAAGGCGTGGGGGTCAGGGCTTTCCACGTTAAAAGCGCCGATGACCTCGTCGCCAAAAACAAGCGGCACTGTCATGGAACTTCGGGCCCCTTGGGCGCCGGGTAGATAAAGAGGGTCTTCGGAGGTGTCTTCGCACAGGTAGCTTTTCCCCGTAGCGGCGACAAACCCGGTGACCCCATTGCCTTGAGGTTGGGCGTAAAGGACCCGCCGGGCCGCTTCCGGCGTCATCCCCTCCGACAGCAGCGGCGCAAGCTGGCCCGTCTTGGGGTCTAAGAGGCGAATTTCGACGACATCATAATGGAGCAGGTCTTTGGTGTAGTGCAGGATGTTCGATTTGAGCAATTCGATCCGTTCTTCGACGGACATATGCATCAGATCGTCCGGTTTCAGATCCGCCAGCTCTATGCCGGCCTGGTGGATGGCCGCCAGTTTTTGTTGCTGCAAGACCTCCTCGGTTACATCCCGGACCGTAACGATCAGATACCGAGTCGCTAGCTGCGGTTCCGGAAGGGGCGCTGCATGGACTTGAAAATAGCGATTCTCTTCGCTGCGTAATTTACAGATGCTCGGTTGCCCGGTCGCCAAGGCGGTGGAAAAGGGACAATAGTCAGGACCTAACAGTTCCGGACTCCCAAAGGCCGTGTAAAAATTGGTCCCTTCCAGCTTGGAGAGCTTACTCCATTGTCGGATCCGTTGATTGGCCCAAACGATGGTATTCTCAGCGTCCAACAGGGCCACCCCATCGGGCATCGCATCCAAAATTTGGACGTTTTGGAGAAACTTTCCTAAAGGAAGAGCCTGTTGAAAGAACTCGGAACTGACATAGACCCCCTCAAAAGACTCCCGATAAAGTCGTTTCAGGGCGTCGATCGGATGGCAGGCTGCTACGATCTGGACCTGTTGATCCTCATGGCTGACCACGCCTGGTAAACAGGCGGGCAGCTCACCCACACACAGGATCCGCTTTTTCACCTCGGCCCTCCCTAGAAGACGGTAGGGATACGGATGCCTTCTGCTGGAATTATACTCGGAACTTGGGAAGGATACAATCACAAGCTCGGAGTTTTTTCTACCTTTTTTAAGAATTGCTCTCCAGACGAAATCAGAGCTTGGCTTAAATAAGGACGAATCGGAAGGACCCTCTACTTTTTGCGAAAATTCATCTATTTTTGTATAAGGCTTCGAAAAACGGACGTCTTTGTTCGGCTTAGTTCTCTGGGGGGTGTTTGGTCGTCTATTCATCCCGCAAGGCGATGGAAATGGTATTTTAAGCTCCCGTCTTCGCCTCTATAGCCTACCTCACCCTATCACGGAAACCCGAGAGAAACATCTGGAAGGAAAAAGATGTGCCTTCATCCCCCAAAATACCTATTTAATTCCCCATCCCTGTTTTTATAAAGCCAACAACCCCCCCGGCGACTGGTTGATTGCCTCCTTTAAGCCTTCTGGCGGCTCCAACGTACCATGCCGGAGGAGAAGCTTTCCCCCAAAATCTTCTCGAGTTTGCCGGAATGGACTTGAAAATGAAGGCTTCCCTATCCCCTGCCTCAAGAGCGGGGCCGATCCAGAGGGATTTTCTGTTTTATCCGTACTGAGCAGGAATTCCGTTGTAAAACTACTCTCCGATTTTCCTGCCTTAAAACGTATGGAGGAAACTAGGAAACTTCTTCTTGAGCCGAGCATCGGATAGCGTCGATTTGCCCCTAGGAGATACTAGCGGGGGCATCCCCACGTTTCAGGCCCCGCCGAAGAATCCACCAAGGAAAGGACCGTATCGTTAGGTCCTTTGAGGACCTGTTGCCCTCTTCGGGAGGGAACCGGATCATGTGGCGAGCCTTTTTTCAAGCGGTAGGGATTTTTCTTTTCATCGTAGGGGTGGAATGCCTGGGGATCGAACAGGCCGTGCTCCGGATTCACGATCCCCCCACCTCCTTGACAGCGGGTTCCGATACGGTAGGACCTGCCAAAGTCTTCCGGCCTACGGATTGGATGCCTTTCAGTTTGATGACCACCGGCGCGATTACCGTCATCTACTCCTTTACGATCCCCGGCTGGGCTAAAAAAGAAGGCTGACCCCATTTTCCCGTGTCTTGCCCGGCTATTCGGGGATGAAATTGGAATTGGTTCCCTTTTCAGAAACCCTCTTTCTTGCCTCCGGGCATTCGCTCCGCCATCTGCTGGATGAGTTCTGGGTCTGCCTGCCGGAGTGCTGTGTTGTGTCTGGGCAATGAAGATTCGATGGAGGGCGAGAAAGTACTGCTTTCGAATGGGTTCCTTTATTCCAGATCATGGCGAAGAAATAGCCGGATCTGGCCGGGGAACAGCGTCGGAGGGCCTGGAAGGAGGCAAAAGAGCCCGTGGTGGGGGTTCTCATTGGGCTGGGAAATAACGTGCCCAGGTTCGCATCCATGCAGGGCCCCCTTTTCGGATGGGATCACTAGCCGCTCAATGGAAAAGGGGGCATTTTCTAGGTTGGGATCACGGCCGAGCAGACATTTATTCTCCTTTAGAGGGGAGAGGTTTCGGGCCACAGACGGGGGGCATTAAATGGCCCAAAATAGTCATTTTTTAGTCTTTTTCAACAAAAAACCTCCCCTTCCACCTGAAACTCTAGGCGGCTCTTGGGGAGAGGTGGGTAAGCCCTACTTTTATTCCAAGGTACTTCGAGGTTATGATGGGAATTTCTAGGGTGAATAAATAAAGAGGAGTAGGTAAGATTTGCACCCGAGGTTTTGTCCGAAGAAAATTGCCATTGCTATTGGGATAAAAGCGACGTGGAATAAAACACGGTTTGCGAGGGGCTCAAAGGAAAAGGTTCTGGAAGGAAGACCTGATCTGGATTTAGGCTCCCTAGAAGGACCGAGGCGTATGGCCTCTCTGCATGAGGGGAGCTTCGGTTCGCTGGGAAGGTTCTCAGGAGAACGCTCGATGAAGTTTGCTGATTTCATTGTCCGCGAAGCGGTAAGAACGGATCTGAAGGCGGAAGATAAGCCGGGGGTTATCCGGGAAATGATTGAGGCTTTGGAAGAGGCGGGCGGAATCGATCCTGCTCAAACGGAAAGCATCATCAAGGCGATTCTCAAACGGGAGGAATTAGGCAGCACGGGGATCGGTCGAGGAGTGGCGGTCCCCCATACGAAACATCCCAGTGTAGATCGGCTGGTAGGTACAGTGGCCCTCAGTCAGGAAGGCGTGGATTTTAATAGCCTGGATGGAGAAAAGGTGCATCTGTTTTTTCTGGTGATATCTCCGCCGGATCGTCCGGGAGATCATCTTCGCGCTTTGGAGAATATTTCCTTGAAACTGCGGAACGAGAGATTTTGTCGGTTTTTGAAGCAATCCAAGACGGCCGAAGATGTGCTTCAATTGCTCGATGAAGCGGATAACAATCAGTTCAATAGCTAAAAGGGAATGCCTTCTGGAGCAGCCAGGGGAAAACCCCAAGGAGTATCCTGGGGTGGGACGAGCAGCGATCCTTAGGGGAAGTAGGATTTCCGGATGGAGAGCGGCCCTGGGGCTAGCGGCGGACTCGCTCAGAGTTTCCATGGAAGGATCCGGCCGACGTGGGGTGGAGGACCTTTTTCGTTTGGGGTTTTCATTTTGAACTTGAGAGTCCTGGGAAGATGGATAACGGTGTGGAGGGACAACCGAAGGCATCACGCCGGGTGAGGATTGCCAATCCGGAAGGGATGCATTTGCGGGCGGCGAGTCTGTTAATCCGGGTCGCCAAGCGTTTTGAGGCCCGTGTGAAGGTGAGCAATCACAACGGTTGCGCGGATGCGAAAACCACCCCGCTTCAATTGCTCGCCTTGGGCGCCCAGCCGGGCGAGGAACTGGCCATCGAGGCCATAGGCCCGGACGCCGAAGAGGCGGTAGAGGCCATTGCGAAGTTGATCGAACACCACTTTGAGGAGCTTCCGGAGGGGCCTGAGAGATAGGGCGGATGGAAACGACGCCGGAGTGTTGTGGTGTGGTAACACTTTAGCCGAAGGAGGCCGCTCGACGGGCATGGCCAACGTGCCCCTCCCTTCGGCTAAAGTGTTACGTGGTTTGTTAAGGCACGGAACGGACCGCCGTGGATTGGTCGGGCAGTGTGGGGCGGAAGGGCGGATGGAAGATAAGGAGGGAATCAACAGGCGTGGAGAAGTTGCAGGGGATAGCAGTTTCGCCGGGAGTAGCCATTGGCGAGGCCTTGGTGCTCGATGCCGAAGGATTCCGTATCCCGGAACGGTTTGTTAGCCGAGACGCCGTTGTCGCCGAACTGGAGCGATTGGATCGTGCGATTCATGCCGCGAGCCAGGAGATTGCGGGGAATCGGGATACGGTTTCTCGAGAATTAGGGGCGACGTATGGGGCGATTTTTGCGGCCCACTTGGAGATGCTCCAGGACGCCCACCTCCGAGAAGAATTGGAGGATTTAATTCGTCGGGAGCATTATTCGGCCGAGTATGCTGTGAGCTGCCTTTTCCGGCGTTATGCCCAGGTGTTTCAGCGCCTGGAGAGTTCGTATTTAGCGGAACGTGCGAGTGATATTTATGACATTGAGAAGCGGTTGTTGAGGCACCTGTTGGGTCGGCGGCGGGAGCAGTTGTCGGATTTAAGTTCGCCGGTGTTGGTTTTAGCGCATAATTTAACGCCGAGCGAGACGGCCAATTTGGATCGGCGATTTGTGCGGGGGTTTGTTACCGAAGTAGGGGGGCCGGGCAGTCATACGGCGATTGTGGCGGCGGCCTTGGAAATTCCGGCGGTTGTCGGTACAGGTCCTTTTCTGACCGAAGTTTCCGGCGGTGATCTGGTGATCATCGACGGGGACAACGGCCTGGTGATCCTGCATCCCGACGAGGAGACGTTAGCCCGCTACCAGTATGAAGCGGAACAGGCTCGCAGCTTGGCCGTACGGTTGGAACGACTGCGGGATTTGCCTGCGGAGACGGCCGACGGAGTACGGATCGAACTGATGGGCAACATTGAGTTTCCGTATGAGATTGAGCACTGTCTGGAACGGGGCGCCGATGGGATTGGTCTTTACCGAACGGAATTTCTGTACCTGGGCTGCGACAAGGAACCGGACGAACAGACCCACTTCCAGGCGTATGCGGAGGTGGTCCGAGCAATGGGGGATCGTCCGGTGGTGATCCGGACCTTGGACCTGGGGGCGGACAAAGTGCGTTGTGTGCCGCACACGGAGGAAGAAAAGAACCCCTCCTTGGGGTTGCGAAGTATCCGATTGGCGTTGCGAAATATTCCGATGTTTCGGACGCAATTACGGGCGATCCTTCGGGCCAGCGCCCTGGGCAATGTCCGGGTGATGTTTCCGCTGATTTCGACGCTTTTGGAATTGCGGCAAGCGAAGATGATTTTGGCCGATGTGATGGAAGACCTGGCCGAACGAGGCATCCCCTTCAACCGGGATGTGCCTGTGGGGATGATGGTGGAGGTGCCGTCGGCGGTGATGCTGATCGAACGATTCGTGGAAGAAGTGGATTTTGTCAGCATCGGGACCAACGACTTGATCCAATACACGTTGGCGGTGGATCGGACGAATAAGGATATGGTGGGGCTGTATAATCCGACGGATCCGGCCGTCTTGAAGCTGATCGCCATGACGATCGAGGCGGGGCGGGCGAAAAAGACGCCGGTGAATTTATGCGGCCAAATGTCCAGCAACCCAATATACACCATGTTGCTCCTCGGCATGGGACTTCGGCAGTTCAGCGTAGCGCCCAACGCCATTCCGGAGATCAAACAGGTCTGCCGAAGCGTAACCATTGCCCAATGTGAGGCGACGGCCCAACGGGCCTTGCGTATGGATAACGCCAGAGACATTCGTTCCTACCTGAAAGAGGAGTTACGCAAATACGTTCCGGAATTAGGAGGCGGATGAAGACGCCAACGCCCCAAGGAGTCTCGATGCGGGAAAAAGGATTCTTTGGGTCGTTGGGGTCGCCTCCGGAAGTTCCTTTTGGGGGTTGGGGTTCGGTACGGCGCCGGCCCCGGCAATTTCCCTTGATCATGAATCGACTACGAGTGCGCATTGTGTTTTGCAAACAGGGCGATCTGAGATGGATAGGCCATCGCGATCTGGCCCGGCTTTGGGAACGCCTTTTTCGCAGAGCGGGGATTCGACTGGCCCACTCCCAGGGTTTTCATCCCAAGCCCAAGATGAGTTTCCCGTTGGCTTTGGCTGTGGGGATCGAAGGGCTCCAGGAGGTGATGGAAGTCGAGTTGACCGAACCCTGGACGCCGGAGCAGGTTCGGGAGAAGCTTACGGCGGTTGCCCCGTCGGGTTTGGAAATCGTCCACTTGGAATGTCTGGCCCCTGGGGCGCCCAAGGCCCGGGTTCGAGCGGTCAGTTATCGGATGGCTGTGCCTGCGGATCGGTATGCCCAACTTGCGGAGCGGATTGCTGCCTGGAGCGGGGGATCGAAGGCCGAAACGCTCCAAGGGCCTGTATCTGGCAATTCGCTTCTGCCGCAGGCTTTGGAGGCGATCCGTCTGGAGGAAGGACGCCTGGAGTTTACGCTCCGGGTGTTGCCCGAGGGATTGCCCAACGGCCGCGAGGTCCTGGCCGCCTTGCAATTGGCTGACCTGGAACCCCACGGTGCGGTCTTGATCCGTAGCCGAGTCGAGTTGGAAGCGTCCTCCTGACAGCGCAGGCGGCCGATCAGAGGGAAATACCCCACGGATTTTGCCGGGCGAGAAAGTCTATGGATTATGAAACAGGAAATGCTGATCAATGTTGCGCAACCGGAAGAGTGTCGGATTGCCATTGTAGAAGATGGAGTCCTGGAAGAACTCTACATCGAACGCACCGAGCAAGAGAGCTACGTGGGCAACATTTACAAAGGAGTGGTCGTTAACCTGGAACCCAGTATTCAAGCGGCGTTTGTGGATTTCGGCGTAGGTCGAAACGGTTTTTTGCACATCAGCGATATTGAGCCGCATTATTTTCGCCTGGGCGGCTATGAACCGCATCTGTCCAGTGGGTTTCGGAGCGAAGGGAACCCAGGGGTCCAAATGTCCACGGAAGGGAACCGACTGCGGATTCGGCCTGGGATGCGCCCCCGAATCAAACCTCCGATCCAAGATATCCTCCGCCGGGGCGATGAGGTCTTGGTGCAAGTGATCAAAGAAGGGATCGGCGCCAAAGGCCCTACGCTTTCCACGTACATCAGTATTCCTGGCCGATACTTGGTCCTCATGCCGCCTTTGGGCCGGGTAGGCGTCTCGCGGAAGATCGAAGACGAAGAAGTCCGACGTCGGCTGCGGCAATTGCTGCAAGAATTGGCGCCTCCGAAAGGGTTGGGATTTATTGTGCGCACGGCGGGGGCCGACCGGACCAAAAAAGAACTTTCCCGGGATTTGGCGTATTTGGTTCGGCTCTGGAAGGTGATTGTTCGGCGGATCAAACGTTTACCGGCCCCCGCGACGATCTACGAAGAGAGCGACATGATCATTAGAACTATACGAGATATATTTACAGCCGAGGTGGGGGCCATCCATATCGACGAACCAGCCGCCTACCACCGAGCTCGCGAATTCCTCCAACTGGTGATGCCTCGCTATGTCAGCCGATTGCATCTGTACGAAGGAAAAGAACCTCTCTTTTATAAATATGGGGTGGAACAAGAGATTCAAAAGATTCATCAGCGCGTCGTGCCGTTGAAGTCGGGCGGTTCGATTGTCATTGATCAGACCGAGGCTTTGGTGGCCATCGACGTCAACAGCGGCAACTTCCGGGCCGATGATTCGGCGGAAGAGACGGCGTTTCAGATGAACTTGATTGCGGCCAAAGAAATCGCCCGCCAGATTCGACTCCGCGACCTGGGCGGCGTGATTGTCAACGACTTTATCGACATGCGGAAAGAAAAACACCGCCGAGCCGTCGAACGCGCCCTCCGCGATGCCGTCAAACGGGACCGGGCGCGGACCAAAATCCTCCGGACCAGCCCGTTTGGGTTAATTGAAATGACCCGGCAACGGATTCGGCCCAGTCTGAAAAGCAGCATGTTCCGCCAATGTCCCACCTGTGCTGGGGCCGGGATGGTCAAAAGCGTGGAAAGCCTCGCTCTAGAAGCAATCCGTATGCTTCTGACGGCCGCCTGCCAGGGAAAAATCGCTTCGGTGAAAGTCCATGTCGCCGAAGACGTCGCCGCCTACCTCAATAATAAAAAACGCCGCGAACTGGCCCGTATCGAAGACGAAGGCCGGATGAACATCCTGGTCCTAGGCCACGCCAACGTCTCGCCAGAACATTTGCTCTTGGAATGCCGAGACGCTGACGGCCGTGAAATCCCTTTCTCGACGACTCGCAGTAGCTCTCCATGAGACTGCTTGCCATTACCGATCTGCATAACAACTCAGCCATGCTGACCCGCATTCTCCAACAAGCCGGGCCTGTGGACCTGGTCCTGCTGGGCGGCGATATCACCAATTTCGGAACCCCCGAAGACGTCCAGACGATCGTGGATCAAATTGCCCGGATGGAGCGTCGGGTTTTCGCTGTGGCCGGGAATTGCGATTCCCCCCAAATCGAACAATGCCTCCAACAGCTTGGCGTTTCTCTCTACCGGCGAGGCGTGGTCTGGCAAGGAGTGGCCTTTCAAGGTCTGTCGGCAATGCCCCCCTGGAAAAGTCATATGTATCATTTCTCCGAAGACCAATTGGCCGACGATCTTCAGGAAGGCTATCGTCAACTTCAAACGTGGCGGGAAAGTAAGGAGCAGGTTTCGCATGGGGAGCCAGAGCATCGGCCTAACCCTGCTCCGCCCCCCTGGCAATTCCATGTGGTCCTGTCCCATGCGCCGCCCCGAGATTGCAAACTGGATCGGACTTTCCTGGGCCGACATGTCGGCAGCCAAGCCCTTCGCCGATTCCTCGATCAGGTCCAGCCCGATTTAGTCCTCTGTGGTCATATTCATGAAGGTCGCGGCCTAGATCGCATTGGCCGAACTTGGATTCTTAATTGTGGTTCCGCGGCCGGGGGAAGTTACGGCTTGGTGGAACTCAGTCCTGAACTCCGGTTCGAACTCCGCCGAATTTGAGATGCCTATGCCGCCCTCACGGATTCCCAGGGAATTTCGAGACGTTTTTTCTGATTTTCGTACCACTTTAGCTTGACTGTATCTATCGGAAGTAATGACCACCATCTGTTGGGTTGGAGCCGATTCTTGCCCCCTACAAGTTGTGGGGGCTTGGCCGGGTAGATACAGTCAAATTAGCCGAAGGAAGAACCCCTTGGAGGGACCTGCTTGTCAGGTCCAATGATTGCCTCTCCCCTGGCTGTCGAGAGGCCGGCTGAGGCGAAGCCGAAGCCGGCTGAGGGGCCAATGTGTCCTTCCTGCGCAAGCAGGAACCACACAGTGTCCTTCCTGCGCAAGCAGGAATCCAGAAAAAACAACTAGATTCCCGCTTTCGCGGGAATGACATACAAGGGGGCCGCCGGGAATGCGGGCCAAAGGCCACCATAAAAAGGCGCACCAAACGTCCGCCCTCCGAGTATCCCCCTCCACTCGGCTAACATGTTACTGAATTTCCGCCGCTGACGCTGGCAGCATCGTATCCCCAGGATCGGTTGTCCCAAGGGAGTTTTTTGTGCCGGTGGACTTCCTTCTGGGCAATGGAGCCCCAACAGGGGAGGCAGAATACCCATTTTGGGTGGTAAGTAAATACCTCTTCAAGACCATTTCGGCCAGAAAAATAGATATCTTCCTCCCTCCCGAAAGCAAGGCATTTTTGAGAGAATAGAAAAGGATAGAGTTTTGTCTTCTAGCCTCCCGGAAGAAAGGCGAAAATGCAAAAAGAGTTTCCGGTTGCGGGACAAGTTAAATTGGGTAAAATAAATAATTTGTGTTTTTCAATAGAAGGGATCTAGGATTTGGAAAGGCGACACACACCCTCTGGACGGGAGAGGTGGACTGGGCCGAGGCCGAGCGAAATGTCCGGGACTCCTGCCTGAACAGTTAGGGGTGTCCGACTCCGGTTTTTCCTTTCCTGTCAGAGTTATGCGTGTAGATGAAAAAACCATAAGTTTCCTCGGCGTAGAGAATGGTTCCACCCGTTTGCACAACTCCGCGCCGGTTTAGGCGAACCATTTCCCTAAGGGAGGTATTGGTAAGCCGTGGGACATCGGGATTATCTACCTGGAACTTTTTTTGGTCCTTCCAACTTGGTGGCCCTGGTGCAACATCGAGCATTGCATCAGCCGCACGACATCGCCTTCACGTACCTGGTGGATGGCGAAACCCAGGAGGTCCATATCACCAATCAGCAGTTGGATCAGCAAGCCCGGGCCATTGGAGCGTGGTTCCAGCAACATGGATGGATGGGCGAACGGGCGTTGTTGTTATATCCGCCTGGCCTGGAGTTCATAGCGGCCTTTTTTGGATGTCTCTATGGTGGGGTGGTTGCGGTGCCGGTCTATCCCCCCCGGCGGAACCGTTCCTTGGCCCGGATTCAAGCCATTGCCAATGACGCCGATGCCAAAGTGGCCCTGACCACCCAGGCCGTCTTGGAGCTGGTTCAGCCGATCGTCGAAGAGACGCCGGATCTGAAAAAACTCACTTGGTTGGCCACCTGCCAGGTGGGTCCAGAGATGGCCCACCAATGGGAAATGCCCGATGTGCATGGGGATACGTTGGCGTTTTTGCAATATACGTCCGGCTCCACGGGCACGCCCAAAGGGGTGATGCTCAACCATGCCAGCCTGCTGCACAACTCGGCCCTGATCGCCTATGCGTTTGAGCATACCCGATCCGGCATCGGCGTGTTTTGGCTTCCCAGTTATCACGATATGGGGCTGATCGGCGGCATTCTGCAACCATTGTATATGGGTCGGCCCAACATCTTGATGTCGCCGATGGCGTTTTTGCAGCGGCCGTACCGTTGGCTGGCAGCCATCTCCCGCTACGGAAGCCAAATCCGGGGTACGGTAACCAGCGGCGGCCCCAATTTTGCCTACGATCTGTGCGTCGAAAAAATCACCCCCGAACAACGACGGCATCTGGATTTGAGCAAATGGGGTGTGGCGTTCAACGGCTCCGAACCGGTTCGGGCCGAAACGATCCAGCGGTTCTGCGAGGCCTTTGCACCGTGCGGATTTCACCCGGAAGCGTTTTACCCATGTTACGGCCTGGCCGAGGCCACTCTGATCGTCTCCGGCGGCTATGCCAAAGAACCGCCGGTTATTCGATATTACGATGCCGAAGACCTGACAGCCGGGAAAGTGGTAGCCCGCCAGAAGGGCCAACCAGGGGCACATCCCCTAGTCGGTTGCGGCAGCGCCCTGCTGGATCAACGGATCGTGATTGCCGATCCAGAGACCATGACCACCGCGCCGCCCGGCACGGTGGGCGAAATTTGGGTTCGGGGACCGAGTGTCGCCCTGGGCTATTGGAACCAACCCGACTCCACCCAGGCCATCTTCCAGGCCTATCTGAAAGATACCGGTGACGGCCCCTATCTGCGGACCGGCGACCTGGGGTTCCTGGAAAATGGAGAACTTTTTGTTACAGGTCGCTTAAAAGACTTGATCATTGTCCACGGTCTGAACCATTATCCGCAGGATATCGAAGCTACCGTGCAACACGCCCATCCCCGCCTCCGCCGGGATTGCGGGGCCGCCTTTACCGTCGAGGTGGATGGCCGGGAAAAACTGGTCATCGTCCAAGAAGTCGAACGCCGCAAACAAGGCCATTGGGACGAAATCTTCCAGGCCATTCGCCGAGCGGTGGCCGAACAGCACGACCTGGTCGTTGAATCGATCCTGCTCCTTCGGGCCGGAAGTATTCCTAAAACCTCCAGCGGCAAAATCCAGCGCCATGCCTGCCGAAACGGGTATCTGAACGGCAGCCTGGAAGTGGTGGCCCGATGGGATGCCTGCGCCCGCGCCGAACCGGTTGCCCAAAAGACCGGCATAAGACAACAGGAAAAGGCCATTTCTTCGGTTGGGATGAGCTCGGGACCAGTGAGACCCACGGTTCCCGCGGCTAAGGGGATTTCCATGGGATCCGACAGTGTCCCCCCAACCGCCCTTCCAGCCGGGACAGCCCAAGAAACAGTTCCCGCTGCATCCACAGCCCTTGCCCCTCCCGACGGAGGCAATGGGGCGGTAGTCCCCATTCCGCCCGATCCTGCCGCTCGCCAACGGGTCATCCAGATTGTCCTGGAAGAAGTCCGTCGGGTAGCCCGGGAACGGGCCGACGGCCTGACCCTGGACAGCTCCATTCTGGACCTAGGCATGGATTCCATTGAGCGGATGGAGATCGTCGCCTCCTTGGAAGAGCGGTTCGGAGGCCGATTTCCCCCGGACATCCTCCCCGATCTGATTACCTGCCGACAAGTGGTCGAAGCCGTCGAACAATATCTGGGCACCGAACCCCGGTCGGCCAAACCCGCCCCCAGCCAAACCCAAATCCCCGAAGAATATTACCGCTTCGAGCTTTTCCCCGAATATCGGAAGCTGCAAGAGAACTTCCGGCGCATGGAAGCCCTCGGCGTGGGCAACCCCTACTTTACCGTCCACGAAGCCATCACCAACGACCGCACTATCATCGGCGGCCGAGAGTACATCAATTACTCCAGTTATAACTACATCGGGGCTTCCGGCGATCCGGAGGTGACCCGGGCAGCCCAAGAGGCGGCAGCCAAATACGGAACCAGCGTCTCTGCCAGCCGATTGGTCTCCGGCGAAAAACCCATCCACCGAGAGCTGGAACAGGGGATTGCCCGGCTGCTGGGCGTGGAAGATGCCATTGTGTTTGTCGGCGGCCATTCGACGAATGAAACCGTCATTGGACATCTGTTCGGCTCAGGGGACCTGATTCTGCACGACGCCCTGGCCCATAACAGTATCCTCCAAGGGGCGATTTTGTCCGGCGCCCGGCGTCGGCCCTTCCCGCATAACGATTGGCAAGCCGCCGACGAAATCCTCCGCCGGTACCGGCACGAATATCGCCGGGTGCTTATCGTCATCGAAGGCGTCTATAGCATGGACGGTGATATTCCGGATTTACCCCGGTTTATCGAGGTGAAAAACCGGCACAAGGCCCTCTTGATGATCGACGAGGCCCATTCGATAGGGACTATCGGCCCCCAAGGAAGAGGGATTGGCGACTACTTCGGCATCCCCGCCCCAGAAGTCGAAATCTGGATGGGGACGCTCAGTAAAACCTTTGGCAGTTGCGGCGGCTATATTGCCGGTTCCAAAGCCCTGGTGGAATATTTGAAATATACGGCCCCGGGGTTTGTGTATAGTGTAGGGATGCCGCCGCCAGCGGTGGCAGCGGCCCTGGCCGCCCTGAAAATCCTCCAAACCCAGCCGGAACGATCCCGACGCCTCCAGGAGCGGGCCAAATTGTTCCTCAGCTTGGCCAAACAACGAGGCCTGAATACCGGCCGTAGCCATGATTCCCCTGTGGTCCCGGTGATCCTAGGCAATTCGGTCCATAGCCTGCTGCTTTCCCGGGCCCTGCGGGACCGGGGCATCAATGTCCAGCCGATCCTTTACCCGGCCGTGGAAGAAAGTGCGGCCCGCCTGCGATTTTTCCTCACCTGCCTGCATACCGAAGAGCAGATCCGTTATACCATCGACGCCCTATGCGAAGAATTGGAAAAGATTCGAGGCAGGACATTTGCAGGACCGATGAGTCCTAGTTAAAATAAAAGAAAAGCTGACAGATGGGTGCCAGCTTGAGGAGCCGCTGCCGGATGCCAGCCCCGGTACCATCCCCACCCGAACCCTCCTTGCTTTGAATCGGGGGATGATGCTCCTCCGAAAAGGTCGTTGGCTGGCGTCAGGTTCGTTACAGAGGTAACTGGATTGCTCACCGAGCAAGAAGTCGCACGCAGTTGGAGGAACCTGTTTAACAGTCCCGATGTTGGCGAGGATGCCTTCCGAAAAGCCGAAAAGCTGCTCGATGAACTCCGCCCGGAAAGTCCGCTACGGCACCGGCTAGCCCAAGAACTGGCCGAACTCCGCAAAATCCGGGCCCAACGTAAACGTCAAGCAGTCCGGCAAAAAGTCTAAATCAAAAAAGGCCTCCTCCCCTCTCTCCTCCCAAACAGCTCCCGGCTGTTTGGAGAAGGGGACGTGTTGTTCCAAAAAGAAAAGGCCCGGTGTTCACCGGGCCTTTTCTTTCCCTTTCCTGAATGGAGAAACATCAGCCCAAGAAACCGTTGTTTCTTCCTTTTTGGCTTATCGGTTGATGTCCACGCCGAAGGTCAACCCGTGGACGAAAGCGTCCTCCTGGTTGTTCGACATGTCGATCCCCATGTTCGGGACCGTGTAGTCAATCATATAGGGGGAGCGGGCCAGGCCGTCCATCCACATGCCGGTCCAACCCACCCGTAGGTTGATCGCCTTGGTGATCAGATACCGTAACTCCACGCGCACTTCGGCGATGGGACACCACTCGCTCTGATATGCCCCTTCCGTTACAGCCGCCCCGCTCCAGGCCTGAGGATATCCAAGCCCTCCTGGAGTTACTACCATCATCCGGGAGTCTAAATGAACATTCTGCGAGTTGAACCCGGCGGTGAATCGGCCTTCTGCGTTGAGCATCCAGCGACCGGCCAGCTTAAAGTACCGGACGCCTAAATGCGGGCCAATCACATGGTTTTCCGCCTCCAATTGCCATCGGCTGTCGTCCAACGAACCGCCGAACCCGTGGAACTGAATCCGATCATCCAGTTCTAAATACCGGACACCCGCCAGGAACTCCAAATACCCTCCGCGCTGGAAGATATGAGACCGACGCAAATAGTCCAGTTCCACACTCCAGAACTTCGCCCGGTATTTCACCTGCAGATCATCAAATGTTACCGGCAGGGGCCTCACCACCGGCTCTTGCACAAGCGTCCATGTGTCTGGATCAGAAGGATTGCCCAGCACTCGGTTGCCGTACCCTACCACTCCTTCCAATAACCCGTCTGGGTCATTGAAGTAGAGATCGACTTGATTGAAAGAAAGGGATTGGGATTGCGGCTGGAGGTTGGAAAAACTGACCAGAATCCCATCATGCTCGCCCATCCAGCCGAACTCAAACCGCTCCCCCCAGCCGGCGTTCCATCGCAGATCACTGGTATCTGCGGTGGAGCGAGTCGTGTAACCGACTACGTCGTAGTACCTCCCCGGCGGCGGAAGATTGTTCGGGTCAATCGGAGCGTTAATCACATTGGTGGCCACAAATCGAGAACCCGGCGCCCCTATGGTAGCCGCCTCCGGGGCCTGAATCCACCAATACAGTTGATCGTAGCAGAAGAAGAACCCCTGGCTGGCTTCTCGGCCGCCGCCAAAGGCGTCCAATCGGGGCGGGGCAAACAGTTGCAAATCTCCAATCAACCCTTGGCCATAAGCAACTGTCCCCCCTAGCCAAATAGCCCAAAGGGCCGTCCATTGTGTAAGTCGTTTGAGCGTCATGGTCTTCTACTACCTTGGTTGAGATAAGCTTGTTGCTCCCCTCCGACCCTCTGACTGGCAGAGAGTCTGTCCGAAGTACCCTTGACGGTAGTATCGGACATGCAGGACGTACTAGTTGAGTAAGAAAGAGAAGGCTTGTCGAAAAGTTGGGCCTGATTTCCCAAAAGGACACACTTTTGGGGCAGAACATATCCCTCATAAATACGAAAAATAATCCCTTGCTGATTCTTTAGGTATAGAATACACCCCCCAAAATAGGCAGTTCCCCCGCTCCGGCTCCAGACCCAATCCCCTTCCAGCCACCCTGGGAAAAATAAACGACTCCGTGGTGTTGGCCATAGGGTGGGGATGCCGGAACGGCGCCCTCCTGTTGGCTGCCTCCTGGAAAAACCAGACCAATCCTACCGGAGCAGTTCCTGCAGTTGGGGCACGATTTCCTTCTGGTGAACCCGCCATTGGCGCAAGGTGTCCCGGTCGCGGATGGTAACCGTGCCATCCTGCAAGGTTTGGCCATCCACGGTAATACAATACGGCGTGCCGATCTCGTCTTGTCGGCGGTAGCGTCGGCCGACCGCCCCTTTTTCGTCGTAGAAGACATTCCAGCGGGGTTTCAGTTCGGCATAGATTTGGCGGGCGATTTCGGGCATCCCATCCTTTTTGACCAGGGGGAAGACAGCCGCTTTGATGGGTGCCAGCCTGGGGTGGAGCCTTAAAACCACCCGTTTTTGGGGCGCTCCGTGCTCATCCGGGGCCATATCTTCGGCGTAGGCCTCGCACAAAAAAGCCAGGGCCGCCCGATCTGCCCCTGCCGACGGTTCCACCACATGGGGGATGTATTTTTCGCGAGTCTCCTCGTCAAAGTAGCTCAGGTCTCGGCCGCTGCCCCGGTATTTGGGTTTCCCCTCGGCGTCCAATTCCAAGACCAATTGGTCGCCTTGGCGGACGAGTTTGCCTTCCATATGGCTCCGCAGGTCGAAGTCGCCCCGGTGGGCAATGCCTTCCAACTCGCCGAACTCGCCGGGCGGCAGAAACGGAAAGGCATATTCGACGTCGGCAGTGCCGCAGGAATAATGGCTCAGTTCTTCCGGCGAGTGTTCTCGGAGCCGAAGCCGCTGGCTCGAAAGCCCCAGCCCCACATACCACTGGAACCGCCGATTCCGCCAATACTCGTACCAGGCCCGGGAAGTGCTCGGATGGCAGAAGAACTCGATTTCCATCTGTTCAAACTCTCGGCTTCGGAAGGTGAAATTCCGAGGGGTGATTTCGTTCCGAAAGCTCTTGCCGATCTGAGCGATGCCGAAGGGAATTTTCACCCGGGTGCTATCCAGCACGTTTTTGAAGTTGACGAAAATTCCCTGGGCCGTTTCCGGTCGCAGGAAGCTCTTGCTGGCCTCATCCTGCACCGGGCCGACATGGGTCTCAAACATCAGGTTGAACATGCGGGGCGGGGTCAGGGTGCCCAGCGTTTTGGCGTCCGGACCTAGGACCTGCTGGAAGTTTTCCACCTGGCTAAGCGGCTGGACCGGACTCAGCCATTGAAGTTCCTCCGCATCCTTGGCTCGGAGGTTGAAAAATCGGAGGGCCTTCTGCAGGGTCTCCTGGACAGCATCCTGGCCCAGGGCTTCGGTGGCCACAAAAATCTTCTGGCCCCGACACTCCACCCATCGGCCGTAAATCTGGTCGTATCGGTACCGGCGTTTCGACTCCCGACAATCGACCATCCGATCGCAGAACAGATCATAATGGCCAGAACATTTCCACACCTGGGGATGGAGGATGATCGTCGAGTCCAGCCCGACCATGGCGTAGGCCGACGGTGCGCCCGGCGGCACTTCCAATTCGTTATGACCGGCGACCATATCCCGCCACCAGGCCTCTCGGATATTGCGTTTCAGTTCCATGCCCAACGGCCCATAGTCCCAGAAGCCATTCAGTCCGCCATAAATCTCGCTGGACGGAAACAAAAATCCCCGCCGCTTACACAGCGAGACCAACGTGTCCATTTCCATCCTCTCAACTCCCCATCGCGACAGGAAACCCGGTTCCCTTCTGCTTGTTTGGAAGAAAGTTTTTTCCCTTCTTCTCTTTTTCCCTGTAAGGAAATGTTCGAGACCCTCTCAAGAAACCACCTAATGTATCGCCCCTGCTCGAATATGTCTAGAGTGTCCGTAACATTTTAGCCGAATGGAGGAGTCCAATGTCTCATTCCTGTGTAAGCAGCAGTCCAGGCTGCTTTGTGCCTGCTCCAGTGCTCCGCTGTGGTAAGCGGGGCCAAGGCAACATGGACTCTCCTTTTTCTGGATTCCCGTTTGCGCGGGAATGACACCCTGGATTTAGCCCGCCAGGGGAGAAGCAAGTTGCTTCATTCGGCTAAAGTACTACCAGTGTCCGAGGCTCAAAGGCGTCTTGGCTCTCCTGGAAATCCTCCCCGGCAGCTTCTCATGCGCTGTAAAATAGGCAGAATCGGCTTGGAAATCGAATATGTTCGGGAGTTTTGTCCAATACGAAAGGAACTCTCCGATGAGGAAAGCCTGGACGATGCTGGGGATGGTCTTGGCTTTGGGAGCCATGGGCGTCAGCGGCAGCCGAATGGCAAAACCAGCCGAACAGGTCTCCCTCCGCCCCCTGGCCAGCAAGGTGGAACAATACGCCAAGATCGAATTCCAAATTGCTGTGCCCGGCGCCTACCAGAACCCGTTTGACCCGGACGAAGTGGCCGTGGACCTGGATATCCAGACGCCGGGCGGCCAGCGGCTTGTGCTGCCGGCCTTCTGGTATCAGCCGTTTGAACGGCGGATTTTCCCCGATCGGCGACCGGCCGACTGGGTCTATCCGGCCGGGCCGGCCCATTGGCGGGCCAGGTTCACCCCGACCGAACCGGGCGACTACCAGGCCGTTGCCCGATGCACCGACCGGACGGGAACCCGGACCTCCCCGCCCGTCCGGTTTGTCTGTCAAAAGAGCAATCGCCGGGGTTTCCTTCGCACGAGCACCAAAGATCCTCGGTTTTTGGAGTTTTCCACGGGCGAACCGTTTTTTGGCATCGGCCAGAACCTGGCTTTCATCGGCTTTGAGCAATACATGACCTATGCAAAGGCCGAACAGGTGTTTGCCCGTTTGCGGGCCGAAGGTGCCAATTTTCTCCGGGTGTGGACCTGCTGCGACGATTGGGCCTTGGCCGTGGAGGCCCCCAAAAACGCCTGGGGCCGATCCTGGAGCGGCCCTGGCCCGATCGTGTCGATGCCCGATGATCTATCGGCCCCACCAGCAG